>ENA-OPBF01000257-OPBF01000257.1-human-gut-metagenome-genome-assembly--contig:-NODE-257-length-45109-cov-2.419053_pt1 | contig 45109 bp, 37 predicted proteins | sample MGYA00241067_ERZ501450 | MGnify/ENA primary metagenome ERZ501450 (study PRJEB25962, sample SAMEA2042516) | human gut metagenome | biome: human gut; feature: human-associated habitat; material: faeces... | reverse complement strand
TATTTAGTGACTTTGCCAAGAAAACATTAGATTATGGGTTGACTAATGCTGATAACTGGTCTGATGCATATAAGGTTATGCATAAATACCTGAAAAACAATAACCAATATATGGGGCGAAAAGGAATAAAAAACTTTTATTTGTATGGAGATCATAATATGTGCTTTCTTACAGTTAAAAATAATTATGATACTACAGGTGTTGGACATCCATACCTGTTGGAATACATTAAAAAAGTAGTAAATCACGATCCGAAAATTCGTCAAAATTACAGTGTAAGGTTTGTAATGCGTGGGGATACAGTATCATATGGAATGTACGGAAAAATGCTTATTATGAAAAACGGAAAAATAATTTTGAAAGTCAAATCCGGAAAGCTTGTGAATAAAAAACTGAAGATACGAAAAAGATACAAAATAGTATTAAAACAGTTAGATGAGAATAGCAAGATTGACATTTATAACTAATAAATGATAACCTCAGGGGAATTTCATAAGAGAAATTCCCCGATTTTATGCCTATTGTAAGGAATGGTGGGCTATGATATAATCGTAAGAATGAGCAACAAAAAGAAAAAAACAGAAAGAGGATAGTTAAATGCCTAAAGTATCAGTGATAATACCAACATATAATGTTGAACCATATTTAGTAGAATGTATGGAGAGCATTACAAGACAGACATTAAAGGATATAGAAATCATTTGTATTAACGATGGTTCTACAGATGGTTCATTAAAAATTCTTCAGGAATATGCAGCAAAAGATGACAGAATTAAAATAGTAGATAAAGAAAACGGCGGATATGGAATAGGAATGAATATCGGCCTTGATATGGCTACAGGAGAGTATATAGGAATATTAGAGCCGGATGATTACGTGGCAATCACTATGTATGAAGATTTATACAAGGTGGCAAAGGACAATGACCTTGACTTTGTAAAGGCGGATTTCTACCGTTTCCAGAGGGGTGAAACAGGAAATATGTATCTGGTGTATAATCACCTTTCAAAGAATCCGGAGGATTATAATAAGTTATTTAATCCAAGTGAAACTCCGGAGGCACTTCTTTATATTATGAATACGTGGAGTGGAATTTATAAAAGAGAATTTATTGAAAAATACGGTATCAGACATAATGAAACTCCGGGAGCATCCTTCCAGGACAATGGATTTTGGTTCCAGACATTTGTATACGGAAAGCGTGCTATGATTATAGATACGCCTTACTATAGAAACAGGAGAGATAACCCTAATTCATCAGTTAAAAATCCTGAAAAGGTTTATTGCATGAATGTTGAGTATGACCATATCAGAGACATTCTTATGAAGGATGAGGAAATATGGGAAAGATTCAAATATATGTACAGCGTAAAGAAACTTCACAACTATTTTGCCACAATTAGAAGAATTAGTGATGAGTTTAAAGAAGAGTACATTGGAAGAATAAGTGAGGAATTTAAGCGGGCGCAGGTTAAAGGCGAACTGAAAGAAGAAGTTTTTGACGAAAAACTTTGGAAACAGTTACAGCTTCTTATGGCATCACCAAAGAAGTTCTATCATGAGTTTGTTATTGAACCACAAATCAGGGCAAATGCAAATCCTGATGAGGATATGAGAAGAGAATTAGATGACATAAAAAATTCTACTACTTATAAGGTAGGAAAGGCATTAATGTATTTGCCTTGCCACGTTAAGGAACTCATTAAAAGAGGTAAATAAATGGATAATATTAAGGTTTCGGTTATTCTGCCGGTATATAATGGAGAAAAATATATAAAAAAATGCATGGAGTCTCTTATTAGTCAGACTTTAAAAGAAATAGAGATTATATGTGTTGACGACGGCTCCGTTGATGGAACATTGGAAGCTTTAAAGGAATATGAGAATTTAGACAATGTTACGGTTATTACACAGGAAAATGCAGGTGCCGGAGCTGCCAGAAATAAAGGAATGTCATATGCTAAAGGTGAGTATCTTTCATTTTTAGATGCAGATGATATTTTTGAAAAAGATATGCTGGAAGTAGCATATAATAAGGCTGTAGAAGATAAGGCAGATATGGTGGTATTTAATTCTGACCAGTATTACGAGGAAACGCAAGAGTACAAAAAGGCTGACTGGACTTTAAGATATGCAAAGATACCTCCATACACACCTTTTAAGCACAGACAAATGACAGACAATGTTTTTAAGGTTTTTGTAGGCTGGGCATGGGACAAGCTGTTCCTAAAGGAATTTGTGGACAGATATGCCTTAAAATTTCAGGAGCAGAGAACCAGCAATGATATGTTTTTTGTGTTTATGGCAACGGTGCTTTCCAACAGAATTACTGTTGTACCAAAGGACAAAGTTTTGGTTCATCAGCGGAGAAACAATGCAGTTTCCCTGTCTAATACAAGAGAAAAATCATGGCAGTGTTTCCATGAGGCTCTTAAAAAACTGAAACAGGGACTTGTGGAACATGGCATATACAAAGAAGTGGAGCAGGATTATATAAATTACGCACTTCACTTTAGTTTGTGGAATCTTAATACAGTTTCCAAAACAGTATATGATGATATGCTTAATAAATTAAAAAATGAATGGTTTACGGAGTTTGGAATTACAGGCAAGCAGGAATCATATTTCTATAACAAAAAAGAATATAATCAATATATGAAATTAATTTCAGAATAAATGAATTATACCTGAATGCAGGAGGATTTTAAGTAACAAATGAAGGAAAATATAAAGGTTTCTGTTATTATACCTATGTATAATGCCAGAGAACATGTAAGGGAATGTCTTGACAGTTTAACAAATCAAACATTAAAAGAGATAGAAATTATATGTGTTAATGATGGTTCCACAGATGATACTCAAAGTATTTTAGAAGAGTATGCCAAAAAAGATGAAAGAATAGTTATTTTAAATCAGGGAAATTTATATGCAGGAGTTGCAAGAAACAATGGAATGAATCACGCATCAGGTGAGTATCTTATCTTTTTAGATGCAGATGACTTTTTCAAACCTGAAATGCTTGAAAAAATGTACAACAAGGCGGTTTCCCATAAGGCAGATATCTGTATTTGTAGCGTTATTGCATATAGCGAAAGGGATAAAGAATATAGAGAGTCCAATCATTATTTAAGAGAAGACCTTCTGCCGGAAAATGTTCCTTTTTCACCTAGAGATGAAGAAATAAGGGACAGTCTTTTTCAGATGACTATTCCTGCACCATGGAATAAATTATTTAAAAAATCCTTTATTAATCAGGAAGGAATCACCTTTGACACCCTAAAAAGGGCTAATGATTTATATTTTTCATATCTGGCAATGGCAGTTGCTGAAAGAATTACCGTTGTAAGTGACAAGCTTGTAAACTACAGGGTAGATTTGGAAAGCAGTCTTCAGGGAACCAATAAGGGTGGAACTTTGGAGTTTTTTACCGCTTTAAACCATCTGAAAAATGAACTGGAAAAAAGAGATTTATGGGAAATATTTGAAAAAACATATATAAACAGGGCTCTTAATACATGTCTTTTTAATTTAAACAAATGTGGTACAAAACAGGCATATGTAAGAGTATATAACAAGTTAAAATACAATATTTTTTATACTTTAGGAATCCTTGAACACTCAAAGTCGTATTTTTATGTTAAAAATCAATTCTCCATGATGGCAAGAATTGTTGAAAGAAAAGCAGAGGATTTGTGGGAAATCCTGCAACAGGAGGCTTTAGCCCAAGTTAAGCTGGCGCCTTATGTGAATTTGGAGGAGTGGACAAGACCTGAAATTACTGAAAGTAACTTTAAATACAAGGTATCTGTAATTATACCGGTATACAATGTGGAACAATATATTGGTGAATGTTTAGATTCCGTTATTAATCAGACGCTAAAAGAAATAGAAATTATATGTGTCAACGACGGTACACCTGATAATTCAGTGGAAATAGTAAAGAAATATCAGGAAAGAGATTCACGAATTAAGCTTATAAATAAAGAAAACGGCGGGTTATCTTCTGCCAGAAATGCAGGGATTAAGGCTGCAACAGGAGAATATATCCTGTTTTTAGATAGTGACGACACCTTGGATAAACAGACGTTAGAGTATCTTTATTATGAATGTAGAAAAGACAATTTAGATCAGATGTTCTTTACTACTAAGGAACTGGAAAATTGTGATGGTACAACAATCAGGGATGATCAGTATATAAGAAAATATGATTATTCAGGAATTTTCACAGGACCTGAAATATTTGGAAAATGGGTGGATAATGCAGAGTTTAAGCCTTCTGCATGTCTTCAGATAAATAGAACTGAGTTTTTAAGGCAAAACAATCTGGTATTTAAAGAGGGAATTATTCACGAGGATAATCTTTTTACCATACAGTGTCTGTATTTTTCTAAAAGGGTAAGATATGCAAATGCAAGATTTTACATTAGAAGGGTAAGGGAAGATTCCATAATGACAGGAACCCAGAACTTCAAACATTCCCTGCATTTGTACTATATTATTATGGAACTTGAGAAGTTTGCTTTTAAGGAAAATGTTAAGCAAAACAAAAACTATTATGACTCTCTTTTAGTTCAGATGGAAAGAATATTAAAGGTGGCTGCGGACTATATAAAGGACTCTGATGAAGAGGAATTAAGGCAGTATATTTATTTCCTTAATGAAGAGGAAGGCATTAATTTCTACAGCTGTGTTGGAATTTTGTCAGAACTTAGAAATTCAAACCGTGAGCTGTCAAAACGTGCCAGAAACATGGAAGAAGACTACAGAGTTTCAAGGTTTAGAAATTACATGCAAGGCAAGAAAAAAGAGAAGGAAATAAATGCCGTAAAAGAAAGCTTCCGGAAAAATAGTGAAATGCAGATATCTCACATTAAAAATTCTGCAACTTTCAAAATGGGAAAGGCAATTACATTCCTTCCGCGGAATATAAAGAAATTGTTTAAAAGAAATTAGCGAGGCTTATATATGGGAGTTTTTCGGGATAAAATAAAGAAAATACCTTTTGTTACAAAAGTATATCGCAATATAAGTGGTGCAGATAAGCGAGAAATAATGGCATTGCTTAAGGAAAATCTCGCTGCTCAGGAAGAAAACCGGAAACTTGTTGAAAGGGTAATTTCACAGCAGAAGCTAATTAAGGAAAAATTGGCACAAAGTGAAACAATCCGTGAAGATGTTATAAATGAAGTGACAGATTTAAATAGGGAAGCGGAAACAAAAATCGCTAAACTGGTAAAAAATGCGGAGCAAAATTTGACAAAATCTGTTGACAAGATTTGGAAGAATTATTATGCTGAACTTATACGCCGTGATTACTGGAAGGTTAAACCTGAAGAAATAAAACGCATGGCAGGAGACAGAAAAATCTGGATTATAAAATGTCCTGCACCGGATAGCAATGCAAAGGCAGGCTGGGGGGATTTTTATTTCGCCAATTCATTAGCTAAAAATCTTGAAAAATTAGGAATATATCCGGTGGTGGATTTGTACGAAGATTGGTCTTGCGAATTAATGGCAGATTGTGTTATAGTTCTCAGAGGCTTGAAGAAATATCATCCTGACAGAAGAAATGCAAAATGCAGGTACATTATGTGGAACATTAGTCATCCGGATAATATAAGTAAGGATGAATATGAATTATATGATGCAGTGTGCATTGGTTCAAGATATTATGCAGACAAGCTTAAGGAAGAATTAAGTGTGCCTGTTTATTCTTTGGAACAGTGTACAGACACGGATTTATTTTATCCTGAGGCATCAGACAAAAAGCATAATTACATTTTTGTGGGAAACTCCAGAGGAGTTCCAAGGGAATGTGTAATGTGGTCAGTGGATATGAGACTTCCTATAGAAATATGGGGAGGCGGATGGGAGCCTTTTTTAGGAAAGGATTGCCCAAATGTGGTTGGGATAAATGTTCCAAACGACAGACTTCCTGACTTATACAGAATGTCTTACGCCACCATTAATGATCACTGGGATGATATGTTAAAATATCAGTTTATTAATAACAGGATTTTTGATTCAGTAGCCTGTGGACTTCCTGTTATAACGGATTATTGCGAAGATTTGTATAAAATCTTTGGTGACAACATTCTTTATTACAGAAATGAAGAGGAATTCAGACAATGTATTTTAAAACTTGAGGATAATTATCCTGAAATAAAGAAAAATACATTATCAATGTGGGATATGATAAAGAAGGAATATTCTTTTGAAGCCCGGGCAAAACAACTTTTGGATATTGTAAAAAATAATTAATGACAATATAAATTATTTAAAAAATTAGGAGGACTACATGAGTAAATACGATTATCTTATAGTAGGAGCAGGACTGTTTGGAGCAGTTTTTGCCAATGAAGCAACAAAGGCAGGAAAAAAGTGTCTCGTAATTGACAAGAGAGACCATATTGCAGGAAATATTTACTGCGAAAAAATTGAAGGTATAAATGTTCACAAATACGGAGCACATATCTTCCACACCAGCAACAAGAATACATGGAATTATGTAAACCAGTTCGCTGAATTTAATAATTACATTAATTCACCTGTTGCCGTATACAAGGATGAGTTATATAACCTTCCTTTCAACATGAACACGTTTAGCAAAATGTGGAATATTAAGACACCTAAGGAAGCTCAGGCTATTATTGAGGAGCAGAAGGCTGACTTAAATATTACAGAGCCTAAAAACTTAGAGGAACAGGCACTTTCATTAGTTGGTAAGGACATTTACCAGAAGCTTATTAAAGGTTACACAGAGAAGCAGTGGGGAAGAGACTGTACAGAACTTCCTTCATTTATTATTAAGCGTCTTCCACTTAGATTTACCTTTGATAACAACTATTTCAATGACAGATTCCAGGGAATCCCTATGGGTGGATATACACCTATCGTTGAAAAGATGTTAGAGGGTAGCGAAGTAATGCTTAACACAGATTACTTCGAGTTTATTAAGGATAATGCTGATATTGCAGACAAAGTTGTATATACAGGTATGATTGATGAATACTTTGGATTTAAGTTAGGCCATCTTGAGTACAGAACAGTAAGATTTGAGACTGAAGTTCTTGATGAGGAAAACTATCAGGGAAATGCAGTTGTAAACTACACTGAAAGAGAAGTTCCTTACACAAGAATTATTGAACATAAGCATTTTGAATACGGAAAACAGCCAAAGACTGTTATTTCAAGAGAGTATTCTTCAGAATGGAAGCCGGGCATTGAGCCTTACTATCCTATTAACGATGAAAAGAACGGAAACCTTTTTGCTCAGTACAAGGAATTAGCTGATAAGGAAGAAAATGTTATTTTCGGCGGAAGACTTGGAAATTACAAGTATTATGACATGGATAAGGTAATTGAAGCTGCATTAGAATGTGCTAAGGAAGAGTTAGCATAGTTTGAATAAATAATACTAAACTAACTACGTAGAAAATTGCAGGTTATAGATGTAACCTGTAATTTTTTATATTACAGGTTTTATAATTGGGATAATTCCTAATTTAAAATAAATAAAAAAGAAAGAAAGGGTAAAAATTATGAAAGGAAGATTATTAAAAGTTACCAGCGGCATTTTAGCCGTAATTATGAGTTTTTCCTGTATTGGCAGGATTAATTTGCCGGTTGTGGCAGAGGAACACACAGCACACATTATAGAGGCAGGGGATTCCTATGAAGGAAATCCATTAAAGGGGATGTTCCCTTTTAATGAAAGTAATGTGGCAATTCCACATAGTTTGGAATGGTTTTATATGCCTGTAAAGGATGTACAGACAGGAATGAATGAGTTTGACTGGAGCAAATTTGAAAAGAAATTACAGGAAACAGCATCAAGAGGACATCAGGCAATTGTAAGATTTTATTACGATTATCCGGGGGAAGAAACCGGTGTACCACAGTTTTTAATAGATGGTGGTCTTAATATGAGATATTACAATGAGCCGGGAGATTTAGGAGGAGCAGGATATTGTCCTGATTATGAAAATAAAACATTTAGACAGTCTATGAAAAATTTTATTGAAGATTTTGGTAAAAAGTACGATGGTGACGGAAGACTGGGATTTATAACTCTTGGACTTTTAGGATTTTGGGGGGAATGGCATAATTGGCCGTTTAATGGCTCAGATTCCACTAAGGCTAACTGGAGTATATCAACTACTGTCTACAAGGAAGTTTTAGATGCATTTGATAACAGCTTTAATAAAACGCAGTTAGTTGTAAGGGAGCCAAAAGATGGAATTGATTTTAGCAAATATGATGTAGGATATCATGATGATTCCTTTGGATACGCTACATTGTCAAAGGCAAATGGCGGTCAGTCATGGAGTTTTTGGCAGAAAGTAAAAAACGGAAAAGATCAGAATAAGTGGATGACCAATTGCATTGGAGGAGAGGTGTACCCTCCAAGTCAAAATGTAATATTTTCAGGAGTCACACCGGAAAAAGGGGGATTTCAGGACTTTGACAAATGTATTGAAGAAACCCATGCATCATGGATGATTTGTGCAGCAATAAGAAAGTATAGTGGAGTTACATTAGAAAATGCCAGAAAGGCATCTGTGAAAATGGGATATGACTTAAGGGTTTCTAAGGCTTATTATGACAATATAACTACAATGTCGCCTTTATATCTTAAGGTTGATATAAAAAATATTGGTGTGGCACCATTTTATTATAATCATGAATTGTGGCCGGTGGAAATTGGAATTAAAAAGGGAGATAGTGTTGTAAAAACATGGCGAACTACATGGGATTTGTGCGATATTGCAGCAGATGGAAAGGATTATTCTTTTGAGGATGTTATAAATAATCCGGACTTAGAAGCAGGTGACTATTCTATAGGAATTAAGGTTATAAATCCCGTGGAAAATGGCAATATTTTAGGATTTGCCAACAAAAATCAGGGAGCAGACGGGTGGCTTAATCTTGGAGATATACGCGTTACCGAAAAAGGCAGTGAAAAGGAAACATCCACATCTAAATTGCCGGAAGAAACTACTGTAAAGCCACAGGAAACAACTACAAATAATCAGGAAACCACAACTGTAAACAGACCGGAGGAAACTACAACAGCCGTACTGTCCATTTCAGCGACGGAAAATGATGAAAATATAAGCTGCCACATAGAAAACAGTAGTGGATGCACATATTCACAATTATACATAGATGCCGATAATAATATTAACACAGGATATAAGAAGGAAAATGCAGGTTTTGAATACATGGTGGAAAATGGAGTACTATATTACCATGCTTCAAATGACAGTGATTGGGGATGGAGTGAAGTTTCAGGTGCCGGTATCAAAGTTACTAAAACTGAAAATGAAATGGAAATTAACATAAGTAAGGATAGTCTTGGAAGCATATCAGAAGGCGCAAAAGTATGGTTCAAGGCACTAGATGCATCATGGAATGTTATGTCAACTACAACTGTGGAAGAAATTCAAAAGAATTTATCAAATAAAATTGTTATATCAGATGATATGGAAATTAACGGCTATCAGATAAGTACAACTCTTGGAGGAATGAGAACGGTATATTCATTAAATGACACCGTAGAGGGACAGGAGGTATCAGAGGTAGGTTTAATATATGGATTAGGAGAAAAAGAAAATATTGCTTCTGATATGTTTGCAAAAACAGACAGCAACAAGGTTTATGTCTCAAAAGGTACAGAAGAAGTAGGAAGATTTTCTAATGCATTTAGCAAATCACGAAGCTATGCAATGACAGTGCTATTTGCAACAGATATGGTAGAAGAATTTACTACAAACTATTGTGTTCGGGCATATGCAAAACTTAAGGATGGGACATATGCATACACAAATGTTTATCAGTACAATGTATATGATATAGCAGATAAACTGTATCAGGGTAAGCAAATGAACAACTATAATGCCCATAATTACTTATATGAGAATATTCTAAAAAAAGTAAAAAAAGATTATGAAATAATAGATTACGATTGGAGCGCAACTGTTACAAAATAAAACTGGTATTATAAATATGACGAAAATTGACTATACAGAAAATACCAGAATGTGAATATAATAAACCCCACAAGTACATATGAGAGGAGTATTCACAATGAAAACAAACAGTGTAACAGAAAAAACGTTTGGAAGAGAGCAGATTATTCGCATTGTTATAGCAGCAATCGCCATAGCATTAACTTATGTGTTTACGGCTTTTGTAAACATTACATTGCCTATTGCAATAAATGGTGGTCTTATTCACCTTGGAAACGTGCCGCTTTTCCTTTTCGCAATTTTATTTGGTAAAAAAGTAGGAGCATTAGCTGGAGGTATTGGAATGGGATTGTTTGATTTATTATCCCCTTGGGCTATATGGGCACCTTTTACATTAGTAATTGTTGGATTAATGGGATTTGTAGTAGGTCTTATTTCAGAAAAGAAAAAAGGCTTCGGCTGGAGCGTATTTGCAATGCTTATGGCATTGATAATTAAAATAGTAGGATATTATTTTGCAGAAGTAATTATTTATGGGAACTGGGTTACACCGTTTACATCAATACCCGGAAACATTATTCAGGTATTTGTTGCAGCAGTAATAGTTATGATAGTTATTGAGCCATTAAAGAAAGCTAAAAATTCATTAATGCCTCAGTAGGATTGGAGAATAAATGTACAAAATAATGACACCGGGGCCTACACAGGTAAAGGAAAATGTCAGAATGGCAAGAAGCCTTGAGTGTACAAATCCGGATTTAGATGAAGGTTTTGTTGAATTTTATAAAGAAACCTGTGAACTCATAAGCAGTCTTTTAGGAACAAAAAACGAGACCCTTATATTAGACGGTGAAGGTATTTTAGGATTAGAGGCAGCTTGTGCCTCCATGACTGAGCCGGGAGATAAGGTTTTAGTTCTAGACAATGGCATTTACGGAAAAGGATTTGCAGATTTTGTGTCCATGTATGGTGGAAAGCCGGAGCTTTACACAGTAGATTACAAAAACACTATTGACGTGGCACAGTTAGAGGAATACCTTGAAAATCATCATGATTATAAGTACGCAACGGTGGTTCATTGTGACACCCCTAGCGGAATGTTAAATGATATTTCAAAAATCTGTCCTTTATTAAAGAAATACGGAATAATGACAGTTGTGGATTCAGTTTCAGCAATGTTTGGAGAGCCTGTAAATGTAGATGAATTTAAAATTGATATTTTATGTGGAGGTTCCCAGAAGGCAGTTTCCGCACCTCCGGGACTTACATTTGTTGTGGTAAGTGATGATGCCAAAAAAGCAATAGATAACAGAAAAACACCTATAGCATCATTTTATGCTAACTTAAAGGTGTTTGAGGGATATTACGAAGCAAAATGGTTCCCATATACCATGCCAATAAGTGATATTTATGGACTTAGGGCAGCCTTTGACAACATAAAGGCAGACACCGAAATGCTTAAGAGACATGAGGTAATTGCTAATGCCTGCAGAAAAGCCATAACAGAAGCAGGTTTAAAGCTTCACTTAGAGTCAGGTTTTTCAAATACCGTTACAGTATTTGATGTGCCAAAGGAAACTACAGCCGGTGACATTTTAAAAGTAATGAGAGAAGATTACAACATTATGCTGGCAGGTTCCTTTGATGAACTGGCAGGACAGGTAATCCGTATCGGACACATGGGCTCAAATGCCAATTTAGATGACATGAAGGAAACAATGGATGCATTAAATGAAACACTAATTAAACTTGGTGTGGATTTAAAGGGCAACATTGGAGAAATATTTAAAGCAAATATTTAATTTAATATAATTTTATGATACCGGTTTGGTTTGGAAGGTGATTTGCAATAGTCAATGAAAAACGGAACCGGTATTTTATTTTAAAATGACAGCAATTGAGGTATACTAGCCATGGAATAAAATTAAAGGAAAAATTCATGGGTAATAGAAATATATTAAAATTATTGTTATCGTTTTTGAAAATAGGTTTGTTTACTTTTGGTGGCGGATATGCCATGATTCCGTTAATACAGCGGGAAATGGTTGAAAAGCACCAATGGATTACTTCTGACGAATTATTGGAAATGGTGGCAATTTCAGAAAGCACACCGGGGCCTATTGCAGTAAATATTGCAACTTTTGTGGGATACAGAGTAGGGGGAGTCTTAGGTAGCTTTTGTGCTACTGTGGGAGTAATTCTTCCGGCTTTCTTTATTATAGTGGTGATTTCCCTGGCAATTAAAAAGTTTGAAAACCTCAAGATGGTACGTTACGGGTTTATGGGAATCCGGGCGGGAGTTTTGGCACTTATATGTAAGGCATTAGTAAGTATGTACCGGGAATGTGGCAAAAATCCATTTTCATATATTGTAATGGCAGCAACTTTTATTTTAGTGGCTTTTCTTAATGTTAATGTTTTGACGGTTTTAATTATGTGTGCCGGGGTAGGACTTATCTATTATTCAGTAATAAGGGGGAAGACTAAATGACGCTATTAATAAAACTCTTTATTACTTTTTTTAAAATCGGACTTTTCACCTTTGGGGGTGGATATGCCATGCTTCCAATGATTCAGGAGCAGGTTCAGACCAACGGATGGATTACGTCTCGGGAATTAGTTGATTTTATTGCTGTAAGCGAAAGTACACCGGGACCTTTTGCCATTAATATTTCAACATATATAGGTATGGAAAAAGCAGGAATACCGGGAGCTTTGTGTGCCACTGTAGGTGTGGCATTACCGTCGTTTTTAATAATCATATTTGTGGCTAAATGTTATGAAAAGTTTAAAACAAGCACAGTAGTAAAGGGATGTATGACAGGGTTAAAGCCGGGAGTTATAGGACTGATAGCAGCTGCGGTAGTATCTGTGGCAACCACTGTTTTTTTTCCTGACGGTATTAAAAAAGTGGTGCTGCAAACTCCGGAAATATATATTTCTGCAGCAGTGTTTTTAATTATGTGCTTTTTGGCTTTTAAGAAAAAACATCCTATATTAATCATATGCTTTTCAGCGGTAATTGGGATTGCAGCAGGGAATTTCTTTGGACTGTAATTCATTAGAGGTAATGCAGATTCGTTAATTATGAAAGTTGACGCAACTTTTTGTGCAATGCTATAATTGATAAAAATATAATAGGTTATTTGGAAGGAGCAGGACAAATGGTAGAAAAAGTTACAGACACCATATTAAATGTTGGAGTTAATGATTATGATATAAAGATTTTTGAAAATCAGTATATATTAGAAAAGGGAATGGCATATAATTCATATGTTATTTTAGATGAAAAAGTGGCAGTGATGGATACTGTGGATGAGCATGTAACGGAAGAGTGGCTTGTCAAAGTAGATGAGGCATTGCTGGGAAGAAGTGTTGACTATCTTGTAGTGCAGCATATGGAACCGGATCATTCAGGCAGTATAATGGCATTGGTTAATAAATTCCCTAATATGAAAATAGTTGGAAATGCAAAAACTTTTCAGATGATAAATCAGTTCTTTCATGTGGACTTAGGAGACAAAAAAGTGGTTGTAGCTGAGGGAGATACATTGGAACTGGGAAAACATACTCTTAGCTTTGTAATGGCACCTATGGTTCACTGGCCGGAAGTTATGGTTACATATGATAGTGCTGAAAAGGTTCTTTTTAGTGCAGACGCCTTTGGAAAATTTGGCACCAGGGATGCAGATGAGGACTGGACATGCGAGGCAAGAAGATATTTCTTTAATATTGTTGGTAAATATGGTGCACAGGTTCAAATGCTTCTGAAAAAATTAGCAGGCGTTTCAGTGGAAAAAATATGCGCCCTTCACGGACCTGTATTAACTGAAAACCTTGAATATTATATTGGAAAATATGATATTTGGAGCAAATATGAGCCGGAAGATAAAGGGGTATTCATAGCCTATGCATCTATACATGGAAACACAGCCAAGGCAGCAGAAAAATTAAAAGAAATGTTAGAGGAAAAAGGTTGTGAAAAAGTTGCAATATGTGACTTGTGCAATGAGGACATTCACGAAGCAATAGAGGATGCATTCAGATATGACAGAATGGTACTGGCTGCCTCAACTTATGATGGTGGAGTTTTCCAGCCAATGGAGACATTTTTAAATATACTTAAATCGAAAAATTATCAGAAAAGAACAGTGGCTATTATGGAAAATGGCTCCTGGGCACCAATGGCAGCAAGAGCAATGAAGGCATCTCTTGAAACCATGAAACAGATAGAAATTCTAGAACCGGTTGTTTCAATTAAATCTGTAATGAATGATGAAAATGTAGAGCAGATGAAAAAAGTAGTAAAAGAACTTGTGAATTTATAAAATTAAGATTCAACTAAGATTTAATTGATTTTCTAAACTTTCACTTGAAATAATTAAGCTTCGATGTTAATATTTTAAGTGAACAAGGACGTTCGACATATGATATATGTGTCGGGTGTCCTTTTTTGCATTGAGAATCTTATCAGCCTACCCCCTAACAAAGGCTGACAAATAGGAATTTTGGTGCCAAGACTGAAAAATATATATTTAACGGAGGTATTATTTATGAACACAGGGGATACAGGATTTATGATTATCTGTGCGGCATTTGTATTTTTTATGACGCCGGGACTTGCTTTTTTCTATGGAGGACTTGTTAGAAGAAAAAATGTTGTAAACACTATGATGGCATGCGTAGCCATAATGGGCTTGTCAGTGTTTATGTGGACTTTATTCGGATATTCTTTAGCATTTGGTGGAAACCACGGCGGAATTATAGGAGATTTCAGATGGTTTGGACTAGAAAATGTAGGCATGGAGGCGGGGCCTTACGCCGATACAATTCCTCACCTTGTATTTTGTGCATTCCAGATGATGTTTGCAATGATTACGCCGGCACTTATAACCGGAGCTTTAGTAGGAAGAATGAAATTTAAGGCATTGTTTATATTTATTGCCTTATGGTCAATAGTTGTTTACTATCCATTGGCACATATGGTATGGGGCGAAGGCGGACTTTTGGCAGAAATAGGTTCCGTGGATTTCGCAGGAGGAGATGTTGTACATATAAGTTCAGGTGTCAGCGCTCTTGTTTTGGCAATTATTTTAGGAAGACGAAAAGGATATGAAAGAGTAACATATCGTATTCACAATATACCTTTTGTAGTTTTAGGAGCTACAATTTTATGGTTTGGCTGGTTCGGATTTAATGCAGGAAGTGCCTTAGGGGCAAACGGATTAGCTGCCCACGCTTTTATGACTTCAGCAATTTCTTCAGCAACAGCACTGTTGTCATGGATGCTTCTTGATGTTATAAATGATAAAAAGACAACCTTAGTTGGCGCTTCTACAGGTCTGGTTTTAGGGCTTGTGGCAATTACACCGGGAGCCGGATTTGTTCCAATCTGGTCATCATTTATTATAGGTGCCTTAGTCAGCCCGATATGCTATTACGGAGTAATTCTGGTTAAGAAAATAATTAAAATAGATGATGCTCTTGATGCTTTTGGCTGTCACGGAATTGGCGGTATCTGGGGCGGAATAGCAACCGGAATATTTGGAAAAAGTTCAATTAACAGTGTGGCAAAATGGGATGGCCTGGTTTTTGGCGACTGGCGTTTATTTGCAGCCCAGATAGAAGGAATAGCTATAACAATTTTAATTGCAGTTGTAGGAACGCTGATTTGCGCAGGCATTGTCAGAATCTTCACACCTTTAAGAGTAACTCTTAGGGAGGAACAAATCGGACTTGATATTACACAGCACGGAGAAAGTGCTTACCCTACATTTAACGGAATGGATCAGTAGAATTTTAAAATAATAAATAACCTATATGGAGGTAATCATTATGATGATTAAAATAGAAGCAATTGTCAGGGAAGAAAAGTTTGAAGACGTAAAAAATGCTTTGGCAGACATTAATGTAAACGGACTTACGGTTTCTCAGGTTATGGGATGTGGAATCCAAAGAGGATATAAGGAAATAGTCCGTGGTATGGAGGTTGACATTCAGATGCAGCCAAAAATTAAATTTGAGATTGTAGTATCTTCTGAGGAATGGGCAGATAAAACCATAGCTGCAATTAAAAAGGCAGCGTATACCGGTGAAGTAGGAGATGGTAAAATCTTTAGCTATGAGATAAGAAGTGTTGACAAAATCCGTACAGGTGAGACAGGATATGCCGCAATTCAGCAGCAGGAATAAGACTTCAAGTAAAACTTAACCTTTTTCGCTTCTTGCCTAAAATATACAATAATGTTATAATTCAAAAATGTAAAAACTAAACTATGTAAGCCAATTAGAAAGGAGCAGGATGATGAGTGATTATGTAATCAGCTGTTGCTCAACTGCAGATTTATCAGCAGAGCATTTTGAAGAGAGAAACATTAATTATGTTTGTTTTAAATACGAATTAGATGGCGTAAGCCACTATGATGATTTAGGCAAAACAATGCCTTTTGACAAGTTTTATCAGGCTATGGCAGACGGAGCGGAAACAAAGACATCACAGGTTAATGCAGACGAATATGAAAAATATTTCAGAAAGTTTTTAGAAGATGGAAAAGATATTTTGCATCTTTGCCTTTCATCAGGAATTTCAGGCTCAATTAATTCAGCAATGATTGCAAAGTCAGCATTAGAGGAGGAATTTCCTGACAGAAAGATATATGTATTAGACTCCTTAGCAGCATCGTCAGGCTTCGGACTTCTTATGGATAAAGTGGCAGACCTAAGAGATGAGGGGATGTCAATTGATGAATTAAAGGATTGGGTAGAGGCAAATAAGAGAAGGGTAAATCACTGGTTTTTCTCTACTGACCTTACATTCTACATAAAAGGTGGAAGAGTTTCAAAAACGGCAGGATTTTTCGGAGGAATCCTTGGAATATGCCCGCTGTTAAACGTTGATTTAAACGGTAAGCTTATTCCGAGAGCCAAAGTAAAGGGAAAAAGAAAAGTAATAAAAGAAATAGTTGCCAGAATGGAAGAATTAGCAGAGGATGGGTATGACTATTCACAGAAATGCTATATTTCCAATTCTGCATGTTTAGAAGACGCACAGGCAGTAGCAGCCCTTGTTGAAGAAAAATTCCCTAAGCTTAACGGAAAAGTGGAAATTAACAGTATTGGAACTACTATTGGAAGCCATACCGGTCCCGGAACAGTAGCGTTATTCTTCTGGGGAAAGGAAAGAGTGGATTAAGCCGATTGCCCCATAAGGCATAAGGACCATTATCAGGTGTTTAGGCAAAAAGAAAGGATAATAATATATGAAAACAGCGGTTATGACCGACAGCAATAGCGGAATAAAGCCGGAAGAAGGAGAAAAACTTGGAGTTTTTTCTCTTTCCATGCCGGTTATTATAGACGGAAAAGTTTATTTTGAAGGAAAAGACATAGAAGAAAAGGAATTTTATGATAGTATGATTTCCGGAAAGGATGTGACATCATCACAGCCTTCACCGGGAGATGTTATGGATATGTGGGATAGCATATTAGAAAATGGTTATGATGAGGTGGTATATATACCTATGTCCAGTGGACTTAGTGCATCATGTCACGCAGCAATCCAGTTATCTGAGGAATACGACGGTAAGGTGCAGGTAGTGGATAATCACAGAATATCAGTAACCATGAGAGAAGCGGTAAAGGATGCCAAGTGGATGGCAGATAACGGTGTATCAGCTAAGGAAATAAAAGATGCATTAGAAAAAAATGCTTATGATTCAGTTATTTTCCTGACTGTAGACGACCTTAAATATCTGAAAAAAGGTGGAAGAATAACACCGGCAGCAGCAACTCTTGGTGCTGTTTTAAACATAAAGCCGATACTTACTACTGTAGGAGAAAAATTCGACGCCATTGAAAAAGTTCGCGGCATGAAGAAAAGTTTAGCAAAGCTTTTGGATTACACAGAAGAGTTTGTGAATAAAACACTAGCAGAAAAGCCGGATGCAGAAATAAGAATTGGTGCGGCAGGAACTTTTACAAATGATCAGGCAGCAGAAGAATGGTACAATGAAGTAAAGGAAAGATTCCCGAATGTTAAGGATATTTATTATAATCCTCTTTCTTTTAGCATATGCTGTCATACAGGCCCTGATGCAGTGGGAATCGGTGTAAGTGTAATACTTAGGGACGAATAAATATGAGTTATAAATTTTTCCAAAACAAGGAATGCGAATATTTTCCGTGCCATAAGGTGAAAGATACGAAAGATTTTAACTGTATGTTTTGTTATTGCCCACTATATCCCCTAAAGGATAAATGTGGCGGGAATTTTTCATACACCCCTAACGGTATTAAAGACTGTTCGGGATGTACTTTCCCACACCGGGCAAATAACTACGAATTGGTACTGGAAAAATTAAAGGATTTAATGTAGGACTTTTCCAAATATGGAAGAGTCCTTTTCATTATAATGAAGAAACCTATAATATCTATTATCATAATAACTTCTAAAACCTGTCCTAAGGTATATAAGGCACCAAAGTCGGAACCTAACCAGAAAACAAAGGTTGTAAGAATTTGCAGGGCAAAAGAAACGAACCAGGTCATTTTCCCCCATTTACGCTCATCACGACAGCAAACCTGAGGACACATCTTAAATAATCCACCACAAAACAGGAAAGTAGTTAAAACATTGCAGGCTAAATATACCATGCCGATAATCATGCCGGCTATACAAAGGCTTTCACCGTTTATAATAAAAGGAAGCACAGCCAAAACAATGTTTAAAATAATACCACTTACGGCAGACAATGAAGCCAGACTAAAACGTTTATTAGCTTTTCTCAAACTAAAGCATGCTACAAAAATACATATAAATCCCACAATATCATTAAAAATATCTATATGTATATTGTCAAAAAATACTTTATCAATAACCTTAGTTTCTACAGCATCACTTGAAACGTTAGTTTCACTGCCTACAAGGGGATGCCTTGTACTTTTACTTGAGGTATCCATCAGTTTATATGTACATGTGGCACCGTAAAGGGAATCAATATTATAATATTGAAACTCGCCGGTAACGGAAGATGAATTTTCGTATTTGTGAGGATATTTAATATTGGTTTTAACATCCACATCAAGGGCAATTAAAACAAATCCAACAGCCAGTAAAATAAAATATAAAGTAAAATGAGATTTCTTTGTGTTTGACATGATTCCTCCTAGTTTTACAAGATTATGACTTTCTCAGAACTAGCAAAAGTTATAAGTAAATATATAAGATGTTTTTACAAATAAAAACAATTTCTTGCTATAATATATGATACTAAAGTAATGGATTATCAATAATATCAAAAAAGAAAATCACACAATATATAATAACACGTAAATAGTCGTTGTTGGAAAATATTTTTAAGAATAAATGTAAATTAATATATTGTGATGAAAATATAATCGACAATAAACAATAAAAAACAATGAAAAATAATTAATAATAATAAAAATGCATAAAAATATTGACGATAAAAAGAGTTTTATGGTAGTATTATTTTCGACAAAATAACAGAAAGGGAATATTATGACAAGTAAGTAATCGAGGAGATGTTTTGATAATGAAAAGAAACAGAGAATATTTTTACATTGCTTTTAGAGTGTTAGTTATTCTTATTGCGATTGGTGCTGGACAAGTATTAAAAGGTCTTGCAGATGTGATGAACACAACATATGATGGTACGAACTATTACAGGGCATTTATTATTTCCATAATTATAATTTCTGCGTTAATCGTAATCAGTATTAAGAGGATGAATATTAAAAAAATATCCATAAGAATTATAGGGGCATTAATATTTGCAATAAGCATTATATACACAATATCGAAATTTTATTATAACAAAAATATGGTATTAGGAATTATGATTTCAGTAGTATTTTTAATAGAATTATTAATAAATGAAAAAGTAGATAACTGATAATTAACAAAAAGAACTGAAGCGAAATACAGATCGCCTTCAGTTCTTTTTTTAGAAATAATTTAAGAATATTCTAAAAAAACATAATGCAATATTAGGCATTTCGTAACAAAAAAGTAATATAAATTAGTTTGTAAATTAAAATGAATAATAGTATAATAGGGTTTACTTTAAATTTGAAAGGAGTATAAACTAATGAAAGCATTGAAAAAAAGTATATCAATACTTATGGTTATTGCCATGATTGTAACCACTATAACAGGGGTTAATCTGGTAAATGGAACTAAGGAAGTAAGTGCAAAGGAAAGTGCAGCATATACAATTAAAGTTAATTTAGGAACTAACTGCACAACAATATATAACAGCAGGGGAAAAGCAATTAAAGCCATGATTTGCTCACCTAGTAATGAAACACCGGTGGGAACATTTTATGTACCGGTAAAATACAGATGGCATGAAATGATTGGCAATTGCTATGCACAGTATTGTACAAGAATTACAGAGGGAATATTATTCCATTCAGTATGGTACTACAAGAATGGTGATAAATCTACAATGTCAGTTTCAGCTTACAACGTTATGGGACAGAAGGCATCTCACGGTTGTGTAAGATTACTTTGCAAGGATGCAAAATGGATATATGACCATTGTGCAGTTGGAACAAAGGTAGTTACATTCTGGGGCAGCAAGAAAGATGATCCATTGCCAAGACCTTCATTTACACCAATTAGCAATGGAAAATTCACAGATTGGGATCCTACTGATCCGGACCCGGCTAACCCATATAGAAAGGCAGCGCCTAAAATCAGTGCCGATACTACAAAAGTAGAATATGGAAAGAAAGTTAGACCTCTTGATTTAGTAACAATTAAAGATAGTGCAGGAAATGTGCTTACAAAGAAAAATGCAACTATCAAGGTAAAAGGAAAAATTAACACTAAGAAAATAGGAAAATATAAGGTTAAATTTACTGTTAAGGATTCCATTGGAAACACAAAATCAAAGACTATTACATTTTCAGTTGTAGATACTAAGAAACCTGTTATAACAGGAGCAAAATCTAAAAAGAATATTGCTATGGGAACATCTGAAAATCTTAAAAAAGGTGTTACTGCTAAAATGAAATCCGGAAAGAGACTTACATCAAAAATACAGACATATGTAAAATATAATAATAGAAGTGTAAAGGCTAAAAACGGAACATACAGATTTACTAAGGCTGGAACATATAAAGTTACATATAAAGTAAGGGGAACTAATAAGTTAGTAGCATCAAAAACAGTTACCTACAAGGTAGTTGACAAGAGAGTTAAGTTTGCCCTTAATACATCAGCTGTTACTATTAAGCAGGGCGAAGCCTTTGACCCATATAGCTATGTAAAGACTCTTAAAAATTATAAGAATGCTGATCTTAATGTAAAGAATAATATTACAATTAAGGGAGATGTGGATACATCTGTTCCGGGAACATATACTATCACATATACAGCTACTTATAACAAAAAGTCATATACAGCAAAGACAGCAACCCTTAAAGTTACAGTAGAAAAGGCAGAAGAGGAAACAACTCAGCCGGAAACACCTGGAGAGACAACTCCGGAAGAAACAACTACTGCAGCAGAATAGGTGGCTTAATAATGTATACATTTAATACTACGGTAAGTTATAGCAGATTAGATAGAAATGGCAGTGTTCCATACTATGAGATAATGAATTACCTTCAGGATTGCAGCACTTTTCAGTCTGTAGCCTTAGGTGTGGGACCTGACCATATGAAAGAGGTTAATAAAGGATGGGTGGTACTTGCCTACAAAATAAAACTTTATAAACCTTTGAAATTAGGGGATGAAATATGTGTTGGCACTGCACCTTCAAAATTTGGAAGGGTAATGGCTAACAGACAGTATTTCATCAAAGATAATGATGGTGAGTACGCAGTTAAGGCGGAAACCATATGGGCAATGATTGATCTAAAAAGCAGAATGCCCATAAGAATAAGCGACGATGAAACCAAAGCCTATTGTGAAGAAGAGATATTTGAGGAACTTCGTGTTTCAAGAAAATTAAGGCCTTCAGAAGATAGAAAGAAGCTTGAAAGTTTCAAGGTGCTTAGTTCGTATATTGATGAAAACGGACACATGAACAATGCAAATTATTTGCGTGTAGCAGAGGAATACCTTCCGGTAAACAGGGATTTTAGTGAAATTGAAATTGTTTACAACAAAGAAGCCTTAGAAGGGGAGAAAATAATTCCTTATTTACATCAGGAGGAGAATGGACTTACCATTTCCTTTGAAAGTATGGATGGAGAGCTGCACACAATGATAAAGCTAACAAAATAAGTAATAAGCGGTATAAAATGGAAAAAAGAAATTTTAGAAATGAAAAAAGTGAATTAGATTCAAAAACTTTGGAATCAGGTGTAATAAAGCTGGGAAAAAGCCAGAATCTTAAGGTGGTAAAAAACACTGAGCACGGAGTTTATTTGGGAACGGAAGAGGATAAGGTACTGTTGCCTAAAAAGGAAGTTCCTGAAAATACAGCTGTGGGAGATACGTTGAGAGTGTTTGTATACAGAGATTCTCAGGAACGTCTGATAGCTACAATGGTACAGCCTGCTGCGGAAGTAGGGGAAACAGCATATCTGAAGGTTTCACAGGTAACAAATGTTGGTGCGTTTTTAGACTGGGGACTGGGAAAGGAACTGTTTTTGCCATATAAGGAGCAGACAAAGGAGATAGAAGAAGGGGAAAAGGTTTTAGTAGGCATTTATATTGACAAAAGTAAAAGATTAAGTGCAACCATGAAAGTATATGATTATCTTACCTGCAATTCTACGCATGAACCGGAGGATATTGTAAGCGGAACAGTATATAATTATAATCCAAAGTATGGAGCCTTTGTGGCAGTGGACAATAAGTATCATGGACTTATACAGCAGAAGGAACTTACCCAAAAAGTGTATATAGGAATGCCTATCGAGGCACGAATAAAAAGTGTAAGACCTGATGGAAAAATGGATTTGTCATTAAGAAAAAAAGCATACCTTCAGGTAGATGATGATGCTAAAAAAATTGTGGAATTTATGGAAAATAACGGTGGAAAAATAGATTACACTGACAAGGCATCACCTGAGAGAATAAAAACGGATTTCAATATGAGCAAAAGTGAGTTTAAACGTGCTATCGGCAGATTGCTCAAAGAAAAACGTTTAACTATTGGTGAAAATAACATATTTTTAAACAAATAGTGCCACCCCTATGCAAATGTAACAAAGATTATTTCATTATTTTGTTTAATTACAATATAGCAATTTATGTCATTGTGATTTATTATTGTTGCATACAAATGGTTAGAGAAAACTATTTTTATTAGGAGGAAGAAAGTATATGGCAAGTTTATCATTAAGAAACATCTGCAAAGTTTATCCAAACGGATTCAAAGCAGTAAAGGATTTTAACCTTGAGATTAAGGACAAGGAATTTATTATTTTTGTAGGACCATCAGGTTGTGGAAAGTCAACAACACTTCGTATGATTGCAGGGCTTGAAGAAATTTCATCCGGTGAATTATATATTGGAGACAAATTAGTAAATGACGTAGAACCAAAAGACAGAGATATAGCAATGGTATTCCAGAACTACGCTTTATATCCACATATGACAGTATACGATAACATGGCATTTGGTCTTAAGTTAAGAAAAGTACCAAAGGCTGAACAGGAAAGATTAGTTAAGGATGCAGCTAAGATTCTTGACCTTGAGCAGTTACTTGACAGAAAGCCAAAGGCTTTATCAGGTGGTCAGAGACAGAGAGTTGCGATGGGACGTGCCATCGTTCGTAATCCTAAGGTATTCCTTATGGACGAACCACTTTCTAACTTGGATGCTAAGTTAAGAGTACAGATGCGTGTTGAGATTGCTAAGATTCATAAGAGATTAGGTGCAACAATTATCTACGTTACACATGACCAGACAGAGGCTATGACACTTGGTACAAGAATCGTAGTTATGAAGGATGGTGTTGTACAGCAGGTTGATTCACCAAAGAACTTATATGACAGACCGGTTAACTTATTCGTTGCAGGATTCATGGGTTCACCACAGATGAACTTCATTGATGCAGAAGTTGAAAAAGAAGGCGATGACATTAAGTTACATATTGGTCAGGCCAGAACATATATCACAGTTCCTGCAGAACAGGGCAAGAGACTTGAAGAAGGCGGATACATCGGTAAGACAGTTGTTATGGGTATCAGACCTGAAGACATTCATGATGAAGAAAGCTTCATTGAAATGTCACCTGAAAGTGCTTTCACAACAACTATCAGAATTTACGAATTACTTGGTGCAGAAGTTTACTTATACTTCGATGTTGAGGGATTTGATTGTACAGCAAGAGTAAATGCACGTACAACAGCAAGACCTGGTGATGAAGTTAAATTAGCTATGGATCTTACAAAGTTACATATCTTTGATAAGGAAACAGAGCAGGTTATTACAAACTAAGAAACAGACACATTGTGTTAATATACAAAGGAACTGTTTACAATATTAAGCAGGTAAATATTATATTGGAGGATGCTGGTGCAAGCGAGTATTATATAGAAGTGTCTACCGACGGAGAAAATTGCGGAAGCAGAAGGAATGGGCAGACAACAGAATCGTAATGATGCCATCATCCTCTTTATTATGTCTAATGCGCGTTATGTTAGAATTGTGGGGACCGCAAGAAATACAAATCAAAGACCAACAAGCCCGGCAGTGACAACGGACCCGGTTACGGCAGAATCTGCGGAGACAACGACTCCAGTTACGACAAGCCCGGAAGTGACAACGACTCCGGTTGCAACGAAGTCTGACATGATAACTAATCAGGCAGCAATAGAGCCTGTCTCTACATCTGAACAGACTACAGCAAAGAACTCTATAAAAATCGCAAAAAACAAAGTGAAGAAGGCAGCGAAGGATAAAAAATCAAAGAGCGCAAAAATATCTTTGAAGAAAATAGAAGTGTTATGGTTCATGGTATAGGATAAAGAAACTAAGCATGAAGTAGCATAGACAGTGTTCATTGACGAAGGAAAGGAGTTGCAGTGATTAATCAGATAAGGGAAAAAGAAAATCTGTTAAGACTGGTATTCATGATTGTAATGGTAATTATGCTTGTTCCGTTTTTTGGTATGAAAAAAGAAACGCAAGCCGCGCAAGCATTTGAAATTACTGCTCCAGCGAACAATGGATTAATTGGTGCAGGCTGTTTTGATATAAAATGGTCACCAGCTGTAGGATCATCTGTAAAAAACTATAAATTGTATATCGATGGGCAGTTGGTTGCAACAACCAGTGATACCTCATATGAGTATTATACAACTAATGTAAAAATGTATACGGCATATGTAACGGCAGAATATAATAATGGAACAAGCAAGAGCACAGAAACAATAACTTTTGGAGTCACCAAAAAGGGGTTGTGTGCAAATGAGGAGATGGCAAGATATTTAGAGCCTGTGGAAATGAATATGGGCTGGTATTATAATTGGGCCGCATATCCACATACATATGAATCCTACAAAACAATGGAGTATGTTCCAATGATTTGGGGAACGGGAAATGAAGGAAGTATATCTTATGTAGCAGAAAATGGATATAAGCATCTGTTGGCATATAATGAACCGGATGCAGGTGGAGATATTGGAGGAAGCAACATAGATGTAAATACGGCGATTGGTCATTGGAATAATTTTCTGGGACATGATTATGTTTTGGGGACGCCGGCACCATCATTAAGTCCCTCATGGGATAATGGTGTGTGGTTTCGTACATTTATGAATGGAATCAATCATGATACGGTGGATTTTATTGCGCTTCACTGCTATTACTGGCAATATACAGGAAAAGAAGCAGCTGAGACTTTTTTGAGAGAAGTGGTTGATAAAACATATGAGATGTATCATAAACCGATATGGATTACTGAATTTGCTGTTTATGGATGGCCGTATAATGACGTGGAACATATCGAATCTGTGAAAGAATTTATGAAAACTGCAATTGACGGATTGAATGCCAGACCTTATGTGGAAAGATATGCATGGTTTTCGTTTAATTCTACGAATGAGACGAATGGAATCGCATCATTATATAATTATGAGACAGGAGACTTAACAGAATTAGGAAGGCTGTATGTCGAGTATGGAAATCCGGAAGGATATGTGCAGTTACCGCTTAAGGGACAAGAATACACATTATTTAGCGGGACAAGAAACACTTTGTTAGATGATGCAGTAACAATCAAGGATGAAATTTATGAGAATTTTGTAAGAAAGTCAGGAGTCAGCGTTGTTTCCACATCTGATGAAGGGAGTGACACTGGGGCAGATAAAGCAATTGACAGCGATATTGGAACCAGATGGGCATCTGCGCAAAAGGTGGACCCATCGGGATTAACGATTGATTTGGGACAGATTATTAATTTGAAGCAGATTAATATTATATGGGAAACAGCGAGTGCGAGAGAATATGATATAGAAGTGTCGTCAGATGGCCAAACATTCACGCGAATTGCAGAAGAGCGAGATGGAATTTCGTATAATTATAAAAATGACACGATGATTCTAGATAAAATGGTGAATGCCCGCTATATAAGAATTAATGGCACGTCTAGAAACACAGAATATGGGTATTCTATATGGGATATTGCTGTTTATGGAAAAAGTATTGATACAAAACCAGAGATAATTACAAGTGACAAAGTTAAAATTGAGGGATATCAGATAAGTGCCGTGAAAGGTGGAAGCCGAGTAATTGGTTCGGTAGAACCACAAATAAATAATGCCAGAGTCCTAAAATGGGGTTTTATATATGCATTAGATAGTTCCGAAGGACAGAATTTTAATGTGGATGATCGTGATATACGCATAGATTCTGATAGCGAATATGTCAGAGTGTTTGAAACAAGCGATCAGGGAAACAGTAATGCTGTTTTAGGAGAATCATCCACAGCAATGTACTTTGTGAGAACAATGTTGTTCGCATCCACTACAGAAAAAGAATTTACTACGAAGTACAAGGTTAGAGCTTATGCTCAGCTACAGAATGGAGAATATGTGTATAGCAATGTATGTACATTTTCGGTTTATAATATCAGTGATTATCTGTACAGAAATAAGAAAATGAGTAACCTTTTATCTCATGAATATTTGTATAACAATATATTGAAAGTGGTAAATCCATCTTATAAGAAAGTAGATTTTGAATGGTCGAATATTCTTGCAAAATAAATACAAAAAGGATAGTAAAAGGGGCTGTAAAAAAAGTCTCCTAAAAGTAAAACAGCTATGAGCGCGAGCTCATAGCTGTTTTTGGTATAATTAAGGCTTTTTGTCAAACATGGGGTAATCACTTATATATATAAGTTTGATGACAGATATGAAGGGCAGAGGGAGAAGCGTACACAAAAAATTCATTAAAATTTAAAATATAATGGAAGGCTTTCTCTTGTGTTTTACTAAAAACTGGGTTAGAATATAAGTTGAATGATTGTTTAGGCAAGGTATAACTACAAGGAGAATGTATATGATTTCAAATCAGATTTTACAAAATACAATTGAAGGAATAAAAAGCATATCAAGGGTTGATTTGTATGTGGCAGATACAGACGGAAAGATAGTTGCCAGTACTTCCCAGGTAGGAGAACAGTTTGGACATGCTATAATGTCATTTGTAGCATCTCCGGCAGACAGCCAGTCAGTTCAGGAATATCAGTTCTTTAAGGTTTATGACGAAAACCAGTTAGAACTTATTCTTATAGCTCAGGGAACCAGCGATGATGTATTTATGGTTGGAAAGATGGCAGCATTCCAGATTCAGAATCTGTTAGTAGCATACAAAGAAAGATTTGACAAAGACAACTTTGTTAAGAATCTTCTTTTAGATAATCTTCTCCTTGTTGACATTTATAATAGAGCAAAGAAATTACACATTGATGTGGATGCACGTAGATGTGTATGCATTATTGAAACTAAGAATGAAAAGGACAGCGTGGCATTAGAGACAGTGAGAACTTTGTTCTCCGGTCAGAAGAAGGATTTTATTACAGCTGTTGATGAAAAGAGCATTATTCTTGTTAAACATTTAGATGACAAGCAGGGATATGAGGAAGTAGAACGTATAGCTAACACTATTGTAGATATGCTTAATACGGAAGCTATGGTAAAGGCGAATGTGGCATATGGAACCATTGTAAAAGAAATTAAAGAGGTTTCCCGTTCATATAAGGAAGCAAGAATGGCGTTGGATGTAGGAAAAATATTCTTTAGTACAAAGAGTGTTGTTGCTTACAACAACTTAGGAATAGGAAGACTTATATACCAGTTACCGATTCCGTTGTGCAAAATGTTTATTAAAGAAATCTTTGAGGGTAAATCACCGGATGAGTTTGATGAGGAAACACTTTCTACCATTAATAAGTTCTTTGAAAACAGCTTGAATGTTTCTGAAACATCAAGACAGCTTTATATACACAGAAATACATTGGTATACAGACTTGATAAACTACAAAAGAGCACGGGATTAGACCTCCGTGTATTTGAGGATGCAATAACCTTTAAGATTGCATTAATGGTAGTTAAGTATATGAAGTATATGGGTAACACAGATTTTTAAATAAGTGGTATGGATGAACACCGGTGTTGGTGGGACAACTACTTAGAGGATGCTTAAAAGTGAAAAGCAGAGTATATTGCTTTTCACTTTTAATACGTTATGAACATATTTACGTGATTAATGAGATTAAATAAGGAGAAAGTAAATGATTAAAATTGAAGGTGTAAGTAAGACTTATGGAAACGGGGCACCGGCACTGAATAATTTGAATCTTGATATAGATGATGGAGAATTTGTATTTGTTGTGGGAGCCAGTGGCTCAGGAAAATCAACATTTATAAAATTATTGCTTAAGGAGTTAAATCCTACAGAAGGAACCATAACAGTTGACGATGTTAAATTATCAAAGCTTCGCTCAAGAAGCGTTGCAAAATACAGAAGAAAAATAGGTGTAGTATTTCAGGATTTCAGATTATTGCAGGATAGAGATGTATATTCAAACATTGCCTTTGCACAGCGTGTAATAGGAGTGGCACCTAGGGAAATCAAGAAAAATGTATCAAAGGTTCTTGCTTTGGTAGGATTGTCGGAAAAGTATCGTTCAAATCCTAACGAGTTATCAGGTGGAGAACAGCAGAGAGTTGCTCTTGCCAGAGCTATTGTAAATAAGCCGCAGATTCTTTTGGCAGATGAACCTACAGGAAATCTTGACCCGGAGAATTCATGGGAAATCATGAAATTATTAGATAAAGTAAACAGACAGGGAACCACCGTTATTGTAGTTACCCATAATATGGAGATTGTGGAGAGAATGAATAAACGTGTAATTACAATGAAAAAAGGTGTCAAAGTAAGCGACAGCAAGGTGGTGGAATAAATGAATGCAAGAACAGCCGGATATTGTGTAAACCAGGGATTGGTTAACATAAAAAGAAACAAATTATTTTCTTTAGCGTCAATAGGAACTATTGCAGCGTGTATTTTCCTTATAGGTGTTATTTTTACTATTATTATTAATGTAAACTTTATGGAAAAGCAGGTTGAGCAAAATCTTGGAGTAACAGTTTTCTTTGATAAGGGAATTAAACAGGAACAGATTGATGCTATAGGTAATGAAATTAAAAATGACAGCCGTGTAGACAAGTACGAATACACATCTGCTGACGAAGCATGGGAAGGATTTAAGAAAAGTTATTTTGAAGACGACCCGGATTTAGCTTCAGGATTTGACAAGGACAATCCTTTAGCTAACTCAGCGTCATATACAGTCTTTTTAAAGGACATTAATCAGCAGGATTCTTTCGTTAAGAAAATGGAAGGTCTTGATGGAGTAAGAAAGGTTAAACATTCGGAACAGGCGAAAGAAACACTTTCTACCGTAGGAAAGGTTTTAGGATATATTTCGGTGGCACTGATTATTATTCTGTTAGGTGTTGGTATATTTTTAATAAGCAATACGGTTATGATTGGAATTTCCGTAAGACAGCACGAAATAAAAATAATGAAACTTATTGGTTCAACCAACGCTTTTGTAAGAGCGCCATTTATAATAGAAGGAATGATTATCGGATTAGTTGGTTCAACTATACCGCTTGTCCTGATAAGAGTTATATATAACAGATTGGTAGCTTTGGTAATGTCAAAGTTTGGCGTTATGGCAAGTTCAATCTCTTTTGCATCAGTACATGAGATTTTTTCGGTATTGGTGCCAATGGGATTAGGAATAGGAGCAGGTATCGGACTTATTGGTTCGGTGTTATCACTTAGAAAACATTTGAAAGTATAAGAGGAAGCACAATGAGAAAATTATCAAAAGTATTAGGAGCCGGATTGGCAATAGTGTTAAGCATAAGCATGGCTGCACCATCATTTGCCGACGTAAACAATGAAAAAGATAAACTGTCAGACTTAAATGCCCAGAAAAATAAAGCTGCTCGGCAGAAAAATGAGCTTGAAGCATCAAAGTCTGATGCAGAGGCGTATATTAGTCAGGTGGACAAGCAGCTGACTAAGCTTGCCACAGATATTTACGAGACAAATCAGAAATTAGACAAAACTAAGGACAAGATTGACAAAACTAATAAAAAATTAAAAAGTGCTCAGGAAAGCATTACGGTTCAGTATAGCGATATGAAGCTTAGAATCCAGTATATGTATGAAAATGGCGACACGCAAATGCTTGATTTGATTTTAAATTCAGAAAGTATAACTGAGTTTTTAAATAAGGCAGAGTACATTACTGAGTTGTCACAGTATGACCGAAAGATGCTTCATAAGTTAAAGGAAACAAAGCAGGCTATTGCTGATGCTAAGGAAACATTAGTTACAGAAAAAGAAAATCTTGTAACTATGCAGAAGAAGCAGAAAAACGACAAGGCACAGTTAGAGCAGTTATCGGATTCAAAGAAGAAGGAATTGTCTACATATGTTGCCCTGTTAGAGGATAATGAGGCAAACTCAGCTGCGTTAGACGCGGAAATCAGTGCTCAGGAGCAGAAGGTGGCAGCAGCTGAACAGCAAAGCATTGATGCTGCAAAACAGGAAGCAGCAAGAAAGGCTGCTCAGGAAGCACAAAACGCAGCTAATAATAACAATAACAACAATAATAATAATAATAATCAGAATAACGGTGGTTCCCATTCAGGAAACGGCAGTTTTGGATGGCCTTGCCCGGGATATACCAGTGTGTCATCAGGATATGGTTACAGAAGTGATCCTTTCTCAGGTTCAAGTTCATTCCACAACGGAATTGATATACCGGCACCGGCAGGAACACCTGTTGTAGCTGCATCATCAGGAACTGTTGAGTGGGCAAATTTAAACCCGACAGCAGGAAACTGGATTGGAATTAATCACGGAAACGGTGTATATACTATATACATGCATATGTCAGCGTTGCTTGTAAGTCCGGGAACACAGGTAAGTGCAGGTCAGACTATAGGGCTTGTAGGAACTACAGGTTCGTCTACAGGTAACCATTTGCATTTTACAGTAAGAGTGAACGGAGCTTATCAAAATCCATATGACTATTTGAATTAAAATATTACAGAAAGTGACGACACAGAGATATGAAGAAAAATAAGACAAAATTTTTACCCGGTTTTTTAACGGGAGCCTTTGTAATGCTTATAGTGGCAATATGCGTTGGTTTTGGAATAAACGCAGTAAAAACAGAAACAGGAAGCAAGACAACCATAAGCGGTGAAGTCTCCGGAAAACTGGATTTTCTGAAAAAAGTAATAGATTTAAAGTATCTTGAAAAAACAGATGAAAAGACTCTTGAAGAGAATATATATAAAGGATTACTTCAGGGATTAAATGATCCGTATTCAGTTTATTATACAAAGGATGAATATGATGCATTAAAGGAAGAAACTTCAGGAAGTTATTGCGGAATTGGTGCATTAGTTTCGCAAAATGCGGACACAGGTGTAATTACTGCCATTAATGTTTTTAAAGGTTCACCTGCAGAAAAAGCAGGAATGAAAAATGGAGATATTATATTTAAGGTAGAAGATAAGGAAGTAACCGGGGAAGATTTAAACAATGTTGTGGCAAAAATGAAGGGAGAAAAAGACACGAAAGTTAAAATTAACGTGTACAGAACCTCTGAAAAAGAATACATTGATTTAGAAATAACCAGAGACAAAGTTGATGTTCCGACAGTAGAACACAAGATGCTTGATAAGTCAAAGGGCATAGGATACATTCAAATTACCCAGTTTGAGGAAGTGACGTATGACCAGTTTAAGGAAGCATTAGATGATTTGAAGAAGCGGGGAATGAAATCAGTTATATTTGACTTAAGAAACAATCCCGGTGGACTTTATGACACGGTATGTGAAATGTTAGATGATTTGTTGCCGGAAGGAACATTGGTTTATACCAAGGATAAGGATGGAAACAAGCAGGAAAAGAAATCAGATGCTAATTTCTTAGATATGCCTATGGTAGTTTTACAGAATGAAAACAGTGCCAGTGCTTCAGAAATTTTTGCAGGAGCCATTCAGGATTTTGAAGCAGGAAAGATAGTGGGAACCCAGTCCTTTGGAAAAGGAATTGTACAAAGTATTATTCCTTTAAGTGACGGTTCTGCAGTTAAACTTACTGTAGAAAAATACTATACACCTAAGGGCGTTAACATTCATGGCAAGGGTATTACTCCTGATGTTAAGGTGGAGATATCTAAAGATGGTAAAAAGGATAATCAATTGCAAAAAGCAATAGAGGTTATTGAAAAAGAAAAGTAATAAAGGAAAAAATACTATGCCAAAGATTAACAGTGATAGCCTTATATTCAGAATAGGCAATAAAGTGTTTGATGTGATTGCGGTAAGCCTTTTGTGGTTTGTGTGTTGTATTCCGGTAATAACAGCAGGGGCATCAACTACTGCACTATATGATACGGTGTTTAGGAATATACGGCAAAACCGTGGATACTGCTATAAGGGATTTTTAAAATGCTTTAAGGATAATTTCAAAAACACGGTGCAGGCATCAATAATATTTGCCATACTTACAGTGGTTAGTATGTGGGATATATCATTAGCACTTGGTGGTGGCTCAGTAATTTCAGGATATCAGATTACATTTTTTATACTTTGGATTCTTGCCATGACATGGGCAATATGGACATTTGCGTTAACGGCAAGATTTGAAAATAATTGGAAAAATACACTAAAAAACGGACTTTTAATGTTTTTTGCACATCTTCCGGTAACACTGGGTATGGCTGTAATATTTGCTTTATCGGCAATGCTTGTTTGGGACATACCTGTACTTATTGTAGTTTTGCCGGTGGGAGGAATGCTGTTAGACAGCTTTATGCTGGAAAGGGTGTTTAAGAGATATATTAAGTAGAAAATATTTGTCTGTAAGGTAATGAAACAGATTATTTGATAAAAAAATGATGAGAAAAAGGACGCAGAGCGAAAAGTCGGATGACAAAGCTCTGTGTTTTTTTATTACATAAAAATAGTTTAATCAGTTCGTTCAAAAATCAATGATTTCAAAAACGTTTTTCTTGTTAAAAGTGCCGAAAATTCACCAGAAGGCTATCTGCACTAGTGCAAAATAGTTGACAACCATAAAATAAAATATGATAATTAAGGAACATGCGTGGTGCGGAACCATAATATTAACGTAAAATATAGAGAAAAATTGGAGGGCTATATGGTGAAAATTTTAGAGAAAATTAGGAAATTTAGTAAGGAAGAAAGTGGTGCTTCCATGGTTATGGTAGTGTTGAGTCTTGTGGTGATTTTCGGATTTACGGCATTTGCAGTGGATTTTGGAAATGCTTACACAACCAAGGTAAGTATGCAGGATGCCTGCGATTTATCAGCATTAGCAGCAGCAAAGTCATTGCCTGATAATGCGAAGACGGAAAGCGCTGCCAAGGAATATGCGGAACTTAACGGCTATGATCCTAAAAATGTAACGGTAAACATATTAGATGAAGGTGAAAAAGTAGAGGTTAAGATTAAGGAAGACGTAAAGACGTATTTCGCAGGGGTAGTGGGATATAGTGAGTTACCGGTTGCCTGTAAGGCAGTTGCCACAGCGGACAAAAGGGCAAAAGATTATGCAATATTTTCGGGAAACACCAGCTATTTTGAATTGCATGGAGATATAGTTGTCCCGGAAGGTGATGTCCACGCTAACGGTGCAGGCGATATATCCGGAACACTTAATATAGAAAAAGGCGTTATAGATGTGCCTAAATTTAACAATAAAGGGTCATCCGGTAACTATAAACCATATATAGATGAAGAGAATATTATAGATATGCCATATTATGATGACATAATAAGTGCAAGAATTCCGTATGTGGATGATTCGGAATATCAGGTTATTGAGGGTAACTTTCCGGATACTGATTTTGCAAAAAGCCATACGCATGATGGCGTGTTGACGATAGAGAGCAATGAAAAAATATTCGCCAAGAGTCATTTAGATATTGGTAATGGAATAAAACAATTAGTTATAAAAGGAACATTGCGTGTTAATGGAATTGGAATAGATTCGGAGTTAATTGTTGAAGGAAATCTGTTCTCAGATGGGTATTCAGGAATACGAGGCAAAGCTAATGTCAGTGGAGTGATTGTTTCCAAAGGCGATATCGTATTTTCAAATGATGTTATACTTAACAGTGCAACTATTGTAGGTGATGGACAGGAAATAAACTTTGCAAACGGAAAGAATGTTTCTGATGCTTCTTATGGCGGTTACTCAGCTATTTGGGGAAGAGGAACGCAAACACATATAAATCTAAATAGTAAAAAAATGGATATAAACGCAATGTTATATGCACCTAAGGGTGAATGTATTATGAACGGAGAAGACGTTAAGGTTAAAGGGTCCATAACAGCTAGTCAGGTAGGTACAAACAATGGAACGTTAACAGTCAGTCTGCCAAAGAACGATCCTGATTGGCCATTTGGAGGAAGAACAAAGCCGGGCAATGGTAAAAAAGGCGCCAAGCTTGTTGAATAATAAAAATATAATAATTTTTTAGTAGGAGAAATGCTGATTATGAGAAAATTTTCAAAAAAAATTTTAAGCATGGTATTAGCTGCTACTATGACATTTTCAATCATTCCTGGAACTAATCTTTCGGGAATGATTAATATTGTCAGTGCAGCAGAGTCCATGGCTGATGATAATATACAAATTACAACAAATATAATTCCTGATGTACAGTTATGCTACGCATTGCGTTACATAATAGGAGAAGACAAATATGCAAATATTACAGTAAAGGATTTAAGGACATATACAGGTAAAATCGATTTGTCAACATACCCGGATTATGACAAAATAGAAAGCTTAGAAGGCTTGGGATATGCAAGAAAGGCTTCGGCGATTGATGCTTCAAAACTGTCAAAAGTTAAAAGGATTGAGGCAAATGAGTTTCAAAATTGTGGATTTAAGCAGTTTGGAATGCCATCAAATATTGTGGAAATAGGCAAAGAAGCATTTTTTAACTGTGCTAATTTGGAAACTGTTGATTTACCACAGACACTGGTTACAATTCAAAGTGAGGCATTTAGAAATTGTAAGGCTTTAGACGGAATAGTGCTTCCGGAAAAAATAGCTAAAATTGGAAATAATGCATTTGCTATATGTGAGAATTTAAAGTCTATAGTGATACCTGATGGTATAAATGCAGCCATAGAAAATGCCGGAGATGATTCGGTTGTAGGAATTGGTGGTGGCGTTTTTGATGGATGTATAAGATTAGATTCGGTTAAATTAGGTGCAGGAATGACAGCAATTCCGGCAGGATTTTTATCCAACACTACTAGCCTTAAGAGTATAGAAATACCGGAGAAAATTGTAAAAATCATGGATAGTGCATTCTCCGGAAGCGGACTTCTGAAAATAGATTTGTCTGCAAACACCGGAATTACAGCTATTGAAACCTCGGTATTTGAAATGTGTGAAGAATTATATGATGTAAAGCTTCCTGATAGCATAGAAAGAATAGAGGAGGGAGCATTTAATGGCTGTTACTCCATATATGATTTTTCTTTTGTGACAAAGCTTACGAAACTTAAGACAATAGGAAGAGCCTCATTTTCTCATTGTAATTTTTTCTCAGTAGAAATACCGGGAACTGTAGAATCCATTGGCGCGTATGCATTTTCTCAAAATGACTTAATGGAAGAATTGGTTATAGATGATTTCCCGGATGTAAAGGGAGATGTTGTAAAGAAGATAGGAAATTATGCATTTTCAGATTCAACAAGTCTTAAAAAAGTAAAATTACCTACCGACAATGAATATAATCAAAGGGTTACTTTGGAAATAGGAGATTACGCTTTTAGTGGTTGTAGCCGTATGGAAAACATTAATTTCCCGGCAAACCTTATAAAAATAGGGGATTATGCCTTTAATGAGTGTGGGTACAGTGTGACTGACTGGGCTAAAGATGATGACGAATTTATAGGAACAGATAAGGCAATAAAATATTTTATTATGCCTGATGATATACATGCTTCTAAAGAAGATGGAGATGAGAAAGTTATAGTGTATTCCAGTCAGAATGCAAATTATTATCAGCCAAAGGAAGCATATATTAATCCGGACAAATTAAAAAAATCTGCTAATGAGGCAGGAGATGATTCTATTGAAATTTATATTCAAATATCTGAAAATAGTCCGGATTATGCGTATGCAAGCAACCTTCATTATCAATACATAGTGGGACTGACGAATGTTGATTTGTCTAAGTGCTCAAAATTAACACTAGGAAAGTATGCATTTTATAAATGTTTGAATTTAAAAAGGGTATCATTACCTAAAGAATTAAAGGTTATTCCGGAGTATGCTTTTGCAGAATGTTCAACAAAAATTTTAATGGGAAATGGCTTAGCTGTTTCAAGTTTAGGTGTAAAAGCCATAGATGATGAGTGGTATACAGGACTTGAAACTGTTGAGATGGGTGACAATATCGAAAAAATTGGACGATTTGCATTTTATAATGATTTCAACCTTGTTATAGATGGTGAGTTGCCGCAGGCTTTGAAGGTAATAGAGAATGGCGCATATCAGGGATGCGAGTCTCTAAAGAGTGTTGTGCTACCTAGAAATCTGGAAACTATAGGTGATAATGCATTTGCGGATTCTTCAAGGATTGCAGAAAATTATATGACAGACAAAAAGGAATTAAATTTGGACGCATCATATGCAGGAAAGTTACAATATATTGGATTAGGAGCATTTAGTAATAGTGGATTAAGAAGCTTTGTTATGGACAAAAATGCACCGCTTACAATAATTAATAGAAGTGCTTTTTATGGATGTCAGTATTTGGATACGGTGGTATTAAGCAAAGCTGTAGCATGTGTTGATAATCAGGCTCTTGGTGCATGTATAAGATTAAAATCGGTAAATGTTTATGATAAGTGCACATTTAAAACGGATTCCATAATGGGTGGAATTGATAATGAAAAATTCCCGAAAACCGGATGGTCAGGAATTGGATATAACAATAATGGAAAATTCTATTTAACAACATATAATTTTAACCTGGCTATTACACCGTTAAATGAACAGATAACAGTCAGACTTAATGAGGAAACAATTATACCTCTTTATACTATCGCTTCAGATTCAAATGGTTATTATTCACAGGTCAAAGTGGCAGATAATTCGTATTTATATGATGCAAAGATGGGTAATCTTGACGGCGAAAAAAATCCGGAGAGAACTAAGATGGTACCAACACAAAAGATAGCCGTAAACAAAGCAGATAAAAACGACTATACTGATGCATACCAGAATTCGGCCTATGCTGTAGCACTTAAGGGATTAAGTGAGGGAGAAAAAATAGGTGTGAACATACAGGAATACCTTCAGTTAAGAGTAGCGGATGGAGTTGTTTCGGTATATTCACCAACTGTAAGCTATGTGGCAGATGTAACAAGGGTGCCTTGCGTTGATATAGTAACGGATGATAAACAGTATATTAGTGTTGATGAAAAAGCAGGTGTGAAAATATCACCTAAATTTGTATCAAAAACCGGTGATCCTATTACAGATACTGTTGAATGGGATGTATTAACCGGTGCGGATTATATATCAATGACGGTAGCGGATGATGGATTATCAGTTACGATATCACCTAAAGGCGGAAGCTGTGGAACTGCAAGTATAAGGGTGAAAGCCGGTCAGGTAACCAAGGTTATATATATTAATGTGGTTTCGCCTGCAAATCTTATTACAATTAGTCCTAGAGGCTCTATAGATATGATGTATGGAACTACAACTGACATTGAAGCTTCAGAAATACTTCTAGGTGATGATGAAAATGCTGAATATAGAGATACCATTAAGCTTACAAGTAGTAATGAAAACATTGTAAAAGTTACAAAAACTACGGAGGTAGACGGAAAGTTTGTATGTACCTTACAGGCTGTTGGAGCGGGAGAAGCTACAATAAATGCGAAAGCTATGGCAGGAAGAGGTCAGGCAAGTCTAAAGGTATGTGTATCCTCAAAGAATTTGAGAATCAAATTGTATGACGGAGAAGGAAACGAATTAAAAATAGAGAATAATGGTAAAGTTTATATTACAGATGAAATATCTTACATTTATGGATTTAATGAAGAATTATTAAGTAATGACATTGTGGTTAAAAGCAGTAACGAAGATGTTGTAAAAACTAATGTAAATACTTTTGCCAATAAAATTAGTTTTAGACCACTTAAGGTTGGAAAGTCACAAATTACCATTTATCCGGCTGTTGGTAATGAAGAAAACGGTGTTACTTTCACGATGCATGTAAATGGTAATATAACGGATATTCGTCTTTCAAGTAAAAGTATTCAGGAAGGGGCAACAGATTCAGTATTCTCTTATATGACTAATAATTTTAGAGACAGAATAACTGAAGCTACAGAGGAAAATTATAAGAAAATTACAAATAATAAAATTGAGTTTGTTTCGGGCAACCCGGACAAAGCTGTTGTGGATAATTATGGTAATGTAACAGTTAAAAAGTATTCTGAAAATGAGAGAACCGTCACCATCACATGCAATGTTTATAATGATGATGGGGAAATAATAAAATCAGAGTCAACAACTATAACCATAGAAAAACCTAAGGTAACCGGAGTTAAAATTACAGGAAATACTAATATTAAGGTGGGTCAGACTGTAAAATTGGGAATAGAAATATTGCCACATACAGGTGACTACAACGATATTATTGTTGAGTTGGTTGAGGGTAACTATGTGACTGCAAAATGGGAGTTAAGTCAGGATCAGAAGACACTTTCCGTAACAGGTATAAATGCAGGTACTGTTGTATTAGAAATACGCGCTAATAAAAACAGAATTTTGCAGGCATCAAAAACAGTTAAAATAGTTGTGTCAAAGCCTCCTGTTTCAGTGAAAGCACCTGGTAAGGCAAAATGGGCAAAATGCAAAGGTGGAAAAAAGAAAATATCATTGAAGTGGAGAAAAGTCTCGGGAGCTACCGGTTATCAGATACAGATATCCAAAAAGAAAAAAGGTGGATATAAAACTGTTAAGAAGATAAACAGCGGAAAGAGTTTGGGGTGCACAATTAAAAAACTTAAGAAAAAGAAGAAATATTATTTTAGAATAAGAGCCTTTGTTAAAAAATCCGGTGTCACAAAATATGGCAAATGGAGTGGAATTAAGGCAGTCAAGACCAAATAGTATACAATATAGCACCGGCTGGCAGGGTTAAATTTAGTGCATAATTTATAAATTTAAAAAATTCACTAAATGAAATCGTTACAAGTGCAAAAAAGGTGTTGACAAAATAAATTGTGAACATTATACTAAAAAACATAACAAGCAGACAAAATAATGTACAAATTTTTAAAGTTTAACGTTAAATCAAAAAAGACAAATTGTTCTATTTTTAGCAAAAACTGAACATATTAAAAATATATTTGTTTAAAATGACGGCGCATGAATGCGTATAGATGCTGGTTATAAGTAAAAAATTACCGATTTAAGTAATTTTTTTCAACATTGAGTTGTTGAAAGTATTATAAAAAATTATAAGTTAAGAAGGGAGAACATTATGTTAAAGAGATTTTTAAAGGATGAAAGCGGTCAGGGAATGGTAGAATATGCATTAATCATTGCATTAATCGCTGTTGCAGTTATCGCAGCTATCACACTTTTATCTGATGGAATTAGTGGAAAATTCAACCAGGTATCAAACACTCTTAAGAAATAAGAGAAAACAACCAGATGATTTGGTTATTGATAATTATGATGACTTAGGATGGGTTACATACTAAGGTTGGATGTATAGGAATTTATATAATTGCCTATATATCATAATTGATGATAAGGCGGGTCTTATGGACTCGCCTTATTTAATATAAAATTTATACATGATGTGAATATGACGTTATCTGGTGAGGTACTAATCTGGTTTACATGAGGTGTTATATTATGGAGACAGTGGCAATAAAAATGTTAATTGGAATGATATCCGGTATTGGATGCAGTCTTATTAGTATTTTTTTTGAAAAGGTTCTTTTAGAAAAAAGAGGCCGGGTGTTTAAAACAAGCAAAAAGGAAAAGAACATTATCACAATATTAGCAATAGTGGTAAGTTGTTTTACCGTTGTTAATGTTAATAGAATATCGGAAATTATATATATATTGTTAATGTTGTTAGCGTGCATTCTTATATATGTTACAGATTTGCATCACAGAATAATACCTAATGAAATACTTCTGTTAATGCTTGTGGCAAAATTAATTATAGGTATTCCGGCTTTGTTTGGTGTTACATGGGTTCCGGAGTTTAATATAATTAGTTCTTTAATCGGTTTTGTGGCAGGATTTGTAGTGTTTATGATTCCGGCGTTTATGGGAAAATCTGTTGGTGCAGGGGATATAAAACTTGCAGCCGTTATGGGATTTTGCTTAGGAATAAACGGGCTATTATATGCGATAGTTCTCATGGGAATCGGAGTTTTAATTTATGAATTTATTAAAGGACGAACATCATTAAAAAATGCAATGTATGAAATGATACCAATGGGACCATTTATGGCGGTGGCAATGATGGTTGTAATGCTTATAAATGAAAGTGTAATGATTGATTTTTGGAAATTTATAATGAATTAGGAGAAAAAACAATGCTTAGAAGTTTTCTTAGAAACGAAGAGGGTCAGGGAATGGTAGAGTATGTATTGATAATAGGTCTTATTGCATTGGTAGTTGTTGCAGCACTTACAACCGTTGGCATTAAATTAGATACTAAATATGCAGAAATCAACAAAAATGTAATAAAATAAGTGTAAAAGGTGTAGTTTAGACCTTTTAAAATATTTATACTTGTGAGATTGATTTACATATAAGATGGTGGGAGGTGATAATGTGATAAAAAAAATTCTTAAAAGCGAAAAGGGTCAGTCTATGGTGGAATTTGCACTTGTTGTACCCTTACTTTTGACCATATTGTGTGGAATAATAGATATGGGATGGGCATATTCAAATAAATATTCAGTAGAGAGTGCCGCTTTTTCAGGAGTCAGGTATGCTGTTATAAATGGTGCAGACATTGAAGATTCTGAAAAGAACAAATTAATTGATGATACAAAAACCAGAGTTAGGGACAACCTTAGCAAAGGCGCAGAATCTCCTAAAATTGACGTAAACATAGACAATGAAAAGGTTATGGTCAGTGTGGAATGTAAAGTTAAAATGCTTACATTCGTAGGACAGACAGCTTTTGGCGAATATTATGAGGCTAAGTCTAAAAATGTAGGAGCAAGGTAAAAGACAATCAAAATATAAAAAGCATCGCATTGGTTATGCGATAGAACGGAGTAAAAAATAATGAAAAAAATATACATAATAGCAGTAGTTGCAGCTTTATTAAGTTCAGTATTAATATATGGATTCTTAAGTTCCTATGATAAGAAGAACGGAGACGGCAGCGTAAATTATGAAACAGAGAAAGTTGTAGTGGCATTAACTGATATTCCGGCTAATACAACGGTTACAGACAAGATGGTAAAAGAAGTTGATATGCCTGTAGACGGTATTCATCCAAAGGCTGCAAGACAGAGAGCAGATGTAGTTGGCTCTGTTGCAAAAGACGATATTGTGGCTGATGAACAGCTTATAACATCTAAGTTTGTATCAAGTAAAAACGGTGGAGCATCTTTATCTTATCAGGTTGCGGAAGGAAAAAGAGCAATGTCAGTGGAAGTTGACCATGATACAGGGGTTGCAGGTTATATAGAAGCCGGTGACTTAGTAGATGTAATAGCAGTAGTGGATGGTTCACCTGCACAGAAGGTTGGAACAGAAGACAGACAGAATATGGAAGTAAAAGGAAAGGTTACATCAGTTATAGCTGAAGCAGTAAAGGTACTTCGCGTCGGTGACGAGGGATATACAACAACACCTTTAGATGTTTATACAAGTTTGACTCTTGAACTTTCACCTAAACAGTGTGCAAAACTTGCTACTGCAAAGGAAATGGGCAAGGTATCAATCTCTCTTAGATACAAGAATAATAACCGTGTAATTCATGGTGGACCTTACTCTTCATCAGATATGATAAAAGAATAAATTTAAAGAAAGGAATATAATGTAATGGCAGGAAAATACAAAGTATTAGGGCTTACCACTGAAAGCGGTAATGCATATTTAAAAAAGATTATAAATGGTAGTGGATTTGAATTTGCAGGATTGTTAGAACTTGAGCCTAGAAATTTAGATAAAATTACAGTCAGTGATTGTGACGCCATTATCATATATTCAGAGCAGTTTGCAGATGCAGAGAGTAATTTTGTAGAAAAAATAAATAGAACTGTAAAAGATAAGGCTTTGATTTTGATTACAGGAAACTATGATGTTAATGTATTAACTAAAGCTATGGAATGTGGAATAACAAAGGTTATTTCTAAGGACGATAATGAAGATTCCATATACAGAAGCATTGTAGGTGAAATTGAAAAGGAAAATATTGCAACAGTAGATGACAGCGAAGAATCAGAAGATGGATTTGTTGGAACTAAGAATGGAAAAACTATCTCCGTTTTTGGTACGAAAGGTGGAACGGGAAAAAGCACTGTATCAGTTAATTTAGCTACTGCATTGCAGGAAAAAGGAAAAGATATAGTGCTTATTGATTTAGATTTGCAGTTTGGTGACGTTGGAATTTTTATGAATGTACCAAGATTTGAAACCATATCAGATTTAGTAAAGGAAGGTTCTTTTAGCCGTTCATCAATTAAACGTTATCTTTATAAGCATAATACAGGGGTAAGTATTTTATGTGCACCAGCATCTCCGGAGCTTGCAGAAATAGTTAAACCTGAGCATATAAGCATGATTGCAGATGTACTAAAAAAGGAATTTGACTATATTATTTTCGATATGAGTCCTACAATTGACGAGTTTGTTTTGCATGCATTAGATATTTCAGACAGTATCTATTTTGTTACAAATCCGGAAATATCAACATTAAAGAATACAAAAGTGTGCTTGGATGTTTTGAAGACATTAGGACATTTTGATAAAGTTAAGATGGTACTGAATAAGGATGGAGAATCATACATAAAGAGAAAAGATATGGAGTCCACTTTGAATAAGGACATGGATTTAGTAATACCACGTGACTCTAAAAGTGCAATCTCGGCTATTAACAGAGGTATTCCTCTTGTAGATGTTGCACCTCGCTCTAAAGCATCAAAAGCCATATTGAATTATGTAAACAGTCAGGACATATAAGGAGATTTTAGATGGGATTATTAGAGAGAATTACTACAGCTAACAATGAAAAGGAAGCTCAGCAGAAAAAAGAGGCAATAGCTGCGGCAGAAAAGGAAGAACAAAAAAATTATTCATTAAAGCAGACTGCCGGTACGGTAGGCGCAAATGATACATATATAATTCCGGGAGCAGATGACGAACAGTTTGTAGCAGTGCAGGATGAAACCCACAGAGAAGTTACAAAGGTGTTAGCCAAGCAGGATGAAGTTACAATTGATACAATAAAATCTCTTATTGACGAGTATTTAACAGAAAGTCATCCGGAGATAAATAATACTGAAAAAATGACTATTACAAAAAATGTAATAGATGAGATTGTTGGATTAGGACCTCTTGAAAACCTGATTAATGATGACAGCGTATCTGAAATCATGGTTAATGGTGCTAAGCAGATATATGTAGAACGTAAGGGAAAGTTACTGAAAACAAATGTAACTTTCAAAAATGAAGAACATGTTAGGAGAACTATTGACAGAATAGTAACACCTTTAGGACGAAGAATAGATGATTCAAATCCTATGGTTGATGCCAGACTTGAAGATGGTTCCCGTGTTAACGCCATAATGCCACCATTAGCATTAGGCGGAACAACAATTACAATAAGAAAGTTTTCTAAGAAACCACTTTCAGTAGAAAATTTAAAGCAATTCGGTTCACTTTCAGATGATATGGCAGAGTTTCTTGAAGCGGCAGTTAGGGGCAAGTTAAATATTCTTGTATCCGGTGGTACCGGTTCAGGTAAGACAACATTACTTAATGTGCTTTCTGCCTTTATACCGTCCAATGAAAGAATTGTAACAATAGAAGATGCAGCTGAACTTAGACTTATGCAGGAACATGTTGTTACATTGGAAAGCAGACCGGCTAACTTAGAGGGAAATGGAGCCATAACCATAAGAGATTTGGTTCGTAATGCATTGAGAATGAGACCGGATAGAATTATCGTCGGAGAAGTTCGTGGAGGCGAGACATTAGATATGCTTCAGGCTATGAATACAGGTCATGAAGGTTCTATAACTACTGCTCATGCTAACTCAGCAAGAGACTGTTTGGCACGTATCGAAACAATGGTTATGATGGCAGGAATGGACTTACCGGTATCAGCTATCAGACAGCAGGTTGCAGGTGCCATTGATCTTATTGTTCAGCAGGCAAGACTTAGAGATGGATCAAGAAAAATTACAAGTATATGTGAAGTAACCGGTATGGAAGGGAATACCATTACCATGCAGGAAATATTTAAGTATCGTCAGGAAGGCTATGATGAAAATAATATGTCTGTTGGTGATTTTTACAGTACCGGTATCAGACCGAAATGTTGTGAGAAGATAAC
>ENA-OPBF01000247-OPBF01000247.1-human-gut-metagenome-genome-assembly--contig:-NODE-247-length-46571-cov-3.585068_pt1 | contig 46571 bp, 38 predicted proteins | sample MGYA00241067_ERZ501450 | MGnify/ENA primary metagenome ERZ501450 (study PRJEB25962, sample SAMEA2042516) | human gut metagenome | biome: human gut; feature: human-associated habitat; material: faeces... | reverse complement strand
TCGCTTCCATCGCCCAGCAGTACGGCATGGATCCGAACGCCTTCATTCAGGCTATCATGCGCAACGGCCAGCTCGGCTCCGCAGTGCAGGAAGTCGGCCGTTCCAAGGGCCTGCTTGCCGGCATGCGTGCCGTGACCTTCAAGTCCGAGGGCGAAACCTTGGATCTGAGCGCCTTCCTCGGCGAAGCCGCTGAAGATGAAGAAGCCGAGAGCGTTGAAGCTGCTTCCGCAGCCGCCGCTGTGGCTGACGAACTCGCTTCTGAAGAGTGAGCTTCTCTTAATGCCTGACTCGTTAGAGTCATCTTTCTAGGGCGCTGAGGGGTGGAATCCAGCATGGATCCCACCCCTCAATTTATTTCGTATTCGGATCTTTAACCAGAGCAAAGAGATTGCCGAAACGTGAGCTACAGCAGGAATTTGATTTCGGCGAAAAACTCACGAACCATATTGTTGACGAGCATATTCGGGGGAGAGCCGGCCGCAATGCCTTGGGCGTTGTCTAAGCCATATTTGTCGGCAATCTGCAACGCGCGAAACATGTGGAAATTATTGGTGATCACGCCTATGGAAGCATTATCGTCGTTGATCATCTTCTTGCTGTTGACGATGTTTTCCTCAGTGGTTTTTGAATCCGGCTCCTCAAGAATGCGCTGTTCGGCAATACCATGTTCCTTAAGATAGTCAGCCATGCCTTGGGCTTCGGGGAACGGTTCATTCGGTCCTTTTCCGCCGGAAACGATGCAGATGGTATTCGGATTCTCATCTAAATATTCGATGGCCTTGTCGAGACGGTAGCGAAGTACAAGGCTTGGGCCGGACTTACGCACCTGGGCGCCGAGCACCACCACATAATCAAGATCCGGTTTGCCCTGCGCATGCATTTTACTGACGATGCAACTTTCCACTGTGCCGAACGCGACCAGACCAATACACGCGACCGCAATCAGTATGCCTCTGACCAGTCTTGGCAATATCGTCCACCACCGAAGAGCAGACCGAATCCGAGTATCGCGAACAAAACTGCGAACGCTAGCCAAACAATCCAGAAACTCGTGCCGGAATGCGTATTGCGCACGGCGAAAGCGTAACATGCGCATGCCACGGCAAGTACTAAGCATAGAGTGCCTGTGATTCGTCTAATCAACGTTGCCATGATGAACCTCTCATTCATTGCGTGTCGCACGCAATCCTGTCTCATCCTAAGCGCGTGGCCCCTAGACTCCCAAGCGTCGCACGCCAATGCCAACAAATCCTGCGCATTCTTGCTATTGCAATACTATGTGTATTATGCCATCCATGAACGGAGCTTTGGCATGGCTGCGGCTAGGATGGGGGAGCATGACTTCAGAAACGATTATGCTTCGGACGATGCGTCGCACGGATTTTCCTGCGCTTGAAGAGCTTGTTCGACAGGCTTGGTATGCGGATGATGAGTCGGATAATAACGGGAATGTTCCGAACAATGAGCGCGAGTTGCGTGAGTACAAGCTGCGCAAGGCGATTCGTCTGCGCAATATGCACCGACTTGCGGCAATCGACATGCATGATTTTCTTTCTCGCACCACCGAGGCTACGGTCGCTGAACGTGATGGTCGGGTGCTTGGCGTGGTATTGGGATCGTTGAGGTCCCGTGTTACCACAGCGCAGAGGATACGTCATGCTGTTACGCGAAATTGCTTGGCGTTGCCCTTGTTGGCAAGCAAGGATGGTCGTCGAGGACTTGCCGATCAGATTGCGATTTTGCAGGTCGATGAAGTGTTGAAGCGAGATGCTGGCAAAAGCTATCAGGCTGAGGTAACGCTGTTCGTGGTTTCTCCGGAAGCGCGGGGCATGGGTGTCGGCCGTAAGCTGTTCAATCACATGCTTGACGTGTTTCGTGATGCTGGAATGAACGAGTATTTCCTCTTCACTGACACTACCTGCGATTACGGTTTTTATGATTACCGTGGTTTGACGCGTAAAGCGGAACGTACCATACGCAGGGATTCCTTTACTCAAGGTGGTTTGGAAGACGGTTCGCTTTCCTTCTTCCTGTACGAGGGGCGCTGCTGAACGTTTCTGCCCATCACTGTGAAAGGTGAGTGATCGAATCACTGAGTTCATCGGCTATCCGATATGGAAGTCTGGTGAGGCTTTGCCGAAGTTCATGCCGCCAAGGCATACTTTGGACACTTCGATGCCAGACCAGCCTGGTGACGCGTACTTCATGTCTGTCATGATTGAATGGAGCTCCTTTGCCCGTTGCATGTATGAAATGTTGCTTTCCGCAGTACCGCTTGGTTGTGAATGAACCTAATGATAATATGTGTCTGTTGTATGGAGAAGCATGTTCGATGCTCATTAGACATTGCATTTTCGGCGAGATTCAATGAACGCGTATTACAACGAAAGGACCATTATGGAAAATCCAAGCGCATTCCCCATAGGAGAGCCGAACGACGGCTTTGCCCAGTATTTTGTAGGTCAAAGCTATCTCGCGTCGGTGCTCAACACTCCTGAATTTTCCATCCACAACGTCACCTTCGAGCCAGGATGCCGCAACAACTGGCACATACATCACGGCGGAGCCCAGGTGCTCATCGCAGTGGGTGGTCGAGGCTACTACCAGATCGAAGGTCAGGAACCCAAGGAACTCAAAGCTGGCGAAGCCGTGTGCATTCCTGCAGAAACCAAGCACTGGCATGGTGCGGCTCCTGGCGAATCCTTCTCCCACCTGGCGTTCATGGTTCCGGCAGGAGATCCTGACACGATGAGCAACGAATGGCTTGAACCGGTCGATGCGCAAGCGTACGAGTCCCTTGCCTGAACAGACGGGCGCATACATGTGATTCAGCCGGGGCAAGTCAGACCCGGCTGAATCTATTCGCCACTCACATGCGAAAGGCTTATCTCATGTCTGTCCTAGGTGGGATGGGTGGGAATCGAGAATAATCGCAACTTATCGTCAATTGCCTGCCGTTGACGCCATCCGAACAAGCGCAGTTTATGCGTGCAGCCAAAGGCGTGCCGAAAGAATTCGTAGGCGATCCGGCGCAGCGTGGCAACATGGCATGGACGGCCATCATCCCCGAAGAGCTCAAAGCTCAAGTCGCCGCCATCATCGGCAATATTGATCCGGGAACATGCCGACAGTGTCCCAAACTCGAATGGTTGCAAACCTGGAGTGCTGGCGTCGACAAATACCAGCGACCCGGCATCCTACAGCCCGGATCCATGCTCAGGGTGGAATTCACTTTGATTGGTCGGCGCACCGGGATGCAAGCCAGGCGAGGATCTGCTGTTCGCTGACGGGCTTGAAATCCCATGCGTCGAGTCCCACGTTCACACTTCGCGGATCGGTGCCGTCGGGAACGTCCTGATGCGTGTGGCCGTAGAGCAGCCAGCCTTCGGTGGTAGGCGCCATATCGGCGAACTCGTTCCAGTTGCTCGGCCAATCGCCGTGTTCTTCGGCCAATGCCGAGAGTCTGGGGAAGTGGCTCATGGCGATGCTTTGCTGCGTGGTCGCCACCGTTATTTTGCCGGATTCGTCGAGAACGGGAAGTTCCATGTCGATTTCGCGGTAGTCATCGATGGTCTCGAACATGTCTTCGTATAGCATGTCATTGAACCGGAGGCGGAAGTTGCGGTCATGGTTGCCGATGATCAGATGCAGATGTTGGCAGTTGATTCGGCGCAGACATTCAAGCGTGTGCTCGACGGTGCAACGGTAGGAGAGGTCGCCGAGAATCCACAGTTCGTCGTCGTGCCCGACGATCTCGTTGATATTGTCGATGATGGTGTTCTCATGACGTGCGATGTCGCAGATCGCTTTGAACGATGTCTGATTGTCGTGCACATATTGTTTGATCCACGCGTGTGCGGCGGCGCGGGTCTGCGTCTGCCAGATGTCGAGGTACTCAGCACGTAGCCTGCCATTGTTCAGGAACCCGCGCAGTGCGGTGACCAGAGGGTGGCCGAAATGCGTGTCCGAAGTGAAATAGCGCATGTGATTCCTTACGGTATGCGATTGCTGGATGCCTTTATCAATGATAGAGCGCAACATTACGCGAATAGCCCTCCCCAAAACACTTGTTGGCTTGTTTGTGGCATTGTTTGGCGATTATGGCGAGTATGAGCGTTGGAATTCCAACGCTCATACTTCGGGTTTCGGCGTTCGAGTGCCACAAATAAAGCAACTAGCGAAAATAGGCCGGCTTGATTTGTCCGGTAGATAGTAGTGAATAATTACAGGACGCTGCAGGATTAGGGCTTACCAGGAGGAGTAATGGTTCGGGCGGTGATCTACACGGATTTCGACGGTGTGCTGAACGCGTTCCCCGATGACAAGGTGCTTCGGCGGGGAGGGGTCGGCCATACGCAATGGCTGAAGGAAGACGACCCACGTAAGGAACTGTACGATTCCGCGCGTGCGTTTCCGCTGACCGGTAACGAGCAGGTGCGTACGGGGTGCGGGCGGTTCCGCGTGCACTGGTCACGCGAGCTTGCCGGCATGATGCATGAACTGGCCCTTTCCGGCAGTGCCGAATTGAACTGGCCCTTTCCGGCAGTGCCGAATTGAACTGGCTGACCACATGGCAGCCGTATTGTTCAAGGGTACTTGACCCCATGCTTGGCTGGGATCCCGGGGTTGAACGGACTGTTATCTGGTATGATCCGGTCACCAATGAGAGAAGGTTGACGGGCAAGCTTGCGGAGATCATGTCGCGCGTTCGGTTCGAACGACGGCAGGAGGAGCCGTTGCCGATTGTCTGGATTGATGACGAGGAGTGTTATCCCACGTCGAAAACGCAGATCGAGTCGCTGGAGCCTGCGGCACCGGTGCTCATGGTGAGGCCGGACGAGCGTATTGGCATAAGCCGGCGCCAGTGGCGGTTGATCTGTGACTTTCTTGATGATTCGAGTGGTTTCCCATCTGTCAGTCTGGATGAGGAGTGCACGGTTCGCGATCATGCGGCACACGTGGGGCTGTGAGGGGATGGCGAACGCCTCCCGTGGCGAATCTTGGGATTGAGTCTCCTCGGCTTTTGCTGTACCACTTTCTGTACATATGTTGTCGGATTGAAGAGGAGATTGCCATGTGGTGGTGATGAGCGCCGACGATTACGAGTCGCTCATGGAAACGCTGCGCGTCTATCAGAATCCCGGATTGTTCGACAAGGTCCGCCGTGGAATGGCCCAGGTGCGTTCCGGTGGTACCGCCACGCACGATCTGGTCGGGGAGTGAGCGGTGCTGCGTTGGACCGAGGATGCGTGGAACGAGTATCTGTATTGGCAGACCCAGGGCAAGAAGACGCTCAGACGCGTCAACGCGTTGATACGCGATACGATGTGTTCCCCGTTCATGGGTCTCGGTAAGCCTGAGCCGCTCAAATGGGAATTGCAGGGCGCGTGGAGTCGGCGCATCGATTCCACGAACCGTTTGGTGTACATGGTCGATGGTGGTGACCTGTGCATCCTGTCCGTGCGCGACCACTACTGAGCATTGGGGTTGTGGACGTTTTCTTGGAGATTATCGCATTGAACAAGTGAAAACGCGCGATGGCGAGTGGCGCACTGAGGTGCAGGGCTGTTTGAAAATGAGTGCGAATCATCGGTTTTTACCAATGCTCCGTCGATGAGGGCGACTACGGATATCGAAGAATGAGGTCGCTGACTGGAGGACATGTAGAACGTTAAAAAGTGAGCTGGGAGTATGCCCCTTAAGTCGGACATGCTCCCAGCTCACGGCACGGCGCTTGCTTTACTTTTTGCCTTTTCCGAATTTAGGCAGTTTGATTTCCGGGAGCTGTTTTAACCCGCCGGCGATGCCTTTGCTGAGCTGCTGCACTCCGTCCGCTATGCCGACTCCGGTGTCCTGCGTGCGGATTGAAAAAGAGCCTCTTAGATTTGAGCATTGTTAAGAGGCTGGGGGCTACTGCTACTACTCGCAGCAGCAAAGAAATAGAAGAGGCCCACCGCATTTCAGGACGTAAACGTAGCCTTGGGTGGGCACTGATGCACAGTACTGTACATCAGTGGGCAATTGAACATGCCACATGAATGGCAAAAATATGCAATCAAGGCGTAGATGCGCGAAAGTGCATGAAAGTGCGCGAGAGTGCGCGAGAAAAGTACTCGAATCTGCTTTAACAGGCTGCTGCTTTTAATGCAGTCTCTATCTGCTGAGCCCCGTCGCGCTCGCGAAGAAAACATGGCTCATGGTGAATGCGGATCGTCCGCATGTTATCCATCGAGCAAACAAAGGAGCGAATACCATGGGCATTAAGCACAATGCGTCTTATCAGAGTGGAGAGAACATGGCTAAGAAAACCGACGAAGAGCTTTACGATGTGGCGATAAATATGATCGGAAGCGTTGCGAAGCTTCCGGTTATCAGGGTTGATAGGGAAGCGTTTCTGCGGCAGCAATTCGCCGATTCGGAATATCTCGATGAAATTCTGCAGCATGGCCCGCAACATGTATATACGGTGGAGTCGTTGAGGAAAAAGGCGGATGGGGTGATCAAGAAATCAACGAATCAGACCACTCTTGCCGCCTTTGTGGCAGGAATTCCCGGCGGACCTGCCGCCGTTGCCGCTGGAAGTGCCGATGTGGCCCAATACTTTGGTTTCGCGATCAATCTGGCGCAGAAAATCGCCTATCTTTTTGGTGAGGATGATTTGTTCACCGACGAGTCGGAACTGAATGAAGGTGCCAAAGTCCGAGTCCTTGCGTATTTGGGTGTGATGCTCGGCGCGTCAGGTTCGGCGATGTTGGTGGGAAAGCTTGCCAGGGAAGTCGGCAAGAACATGGGCAAGAAGATCACGCAACAGGCTTTGACGAAAACGACCTGGTATCCATTGCTCAAGAAGATCGGTGCATTGGTCGGCAAACAGGTGGTGAAGGAGTCGGTTGGGAAAGCCGTTGCTAAGGTTGTGCCCGTTGTCGGCGGCGCCATTTCCGGGGCGATAACCTATGCGACGTTCAAACCCATGGGTGGCCGATTGGCCGATGTGCTGGTACGCAATCTAAACGGTGAGTTCGATGAGACCGGTATGGAACTTCGACCGGAATTCAAGAAAGCCAATACCGCAGATGCTGACACGGAAGTCACGATTCATGAGATCGAGATAGACGACTGAAAAACGGTGGGTTGGGTGGCTAGCAGAGTAGTTGTCTGTTAGCCACCCAACCCATCAGCTTTGTCATCGACTCAAAGTGCTTCGCTATTCTTCAAACGCTTTGTCCACGAACTCAGCAAGTTTGCCTTCTTTCGCGAGCTGGGCGGAGTCAGACATTGCGAAGTGCGTGTGCAGCCCCTTACCCAATTCGTTGTCATATCCGAGGATGTAGTGGGTCGCGATTTGATAGATAATCTCGGTAGGCGCGATGCCATACACCTGGTGTTCGAGGATATGCGCCAGACGGATATGGTCATCCGGGAAGTAGCGGCGCATTGCCTTGCTGTTGTACAGGCGCTTGATTATTTCGGTGATATACATGCCCGATTTCATGTACAGGTCGGCGAACGTGTGCGTCGGATCGTCGAAGCAGCCGGGGTTCTCCTGCTCGAGCATGTCGATCATCTTCACCACGACTTTGCGCGGGGTGAAAATCTGGTTGGTCTTCTGGGGCGGCACATAGTCGAAAATGTCTTCCTTGTGGGACTCATCGAAATAGTCGGCGAGTCTGCTGCGCAGATGAATGAACTCCACAATCGAATCGTTGAAGACAACAGAGTCGAACAGGTGACCGTCGAAATGCTCCTTTTCTCCGGTTTCAGGGTCCGTCACATCTCCGCCGTCGCGCAGGAGTCTGAACTGATCTACGGTGATGCTGGTGACATCCTTGAACACGTAGTCCGGGATGATGCTGTCGAACGATTCAAGGGTGGTGTTCTCATCTCCGTAGGCCATCAGGAATGAAGGAATCGTGCGGGAGAAACCACGCAGATGGTCGCGGATGCCGTTTTCGATGCTGTTTTTCTGAGCTTCTTTCTTCGCGGTCTCGATCTCACGTACCACGGTTTCGCCGGCAGATTGGACCATTTCGCTGCGCGACTGCTTGAGATTATCGATAAGAGTCAGACGAGCGGTTTCAATCCGTTCGTCGTGTGCCTGATTGATTTGCTCTTCCTCAGCTTGGCTCTTGGCGTTTTCGAGTGCTTGCGCACGGTCACGTTCGATGCGGTTCTTCTCGATGTTGTAGTCGCCGTACTCGCGGTCGATACGGTTATTCACATCGGCCTTGATCTTACGTTCGACCTTCTTCTGTTGGGAAGCCTTCATATCGGAGCCGTAATTCTGCTTGGCGGCTTCGACCAACGGTTCGGCGACGCTGACGCCAACAGCTTTCTGGAGATCGGCAAGGAAATCCTCTTCGGGATTCTCCGGTTTCTCGGAGACAAGGGAGTCGATCACGGAATTAAGTTCGTTGTTGATATTGCCATACACTTTGTCCCCGAACAGATCCTTGGACTTGCCGATGACCTGTTCATCTGGGATGGACACTTCGCCGTTTTCGCCGAGATTGAGTTCATCGGCGGTTCCTGCTTTGACTCCGAGGTCTTCTCTCGGAGCCTTGTATGGTTCCAGCTGTTGCAGGGTCTCAATCACTTCGGCCGGAGCATGGAAGATGTTGCTGATGTTCTGGAACAGGAAATCGCACATGAAGCCGCGGCGCACAACCTCGCGTGAATGAATCTTGCGTGGGATGGAGAGCACTTGCTCAGCATCCAGCTCCACCATTTCGCCGTTTTCATCCTCACCGATCACAGGGAAGAAGTTCAGCAACCGGCGCACGTTTTGCTTACGCGAGTCGGTGTCACCACCGCCACACGTGGTGCCGGAATACAGGTCGTTCGCGTATTCCTCGAACACGGTTAGCGAACGTGCCGGATCGAAATCGAACACGTACGCGTTTTCCTTGCGCTGGTATTTGCCGTTCCTACTGAACAAGCAAGGGTTTTGCGCGCGGAATGCGGCCTGCACATACAGTGCCGGGCTCTTCATGTTCGACAGCATGAGCACGCCCGTCCATTCAGGAACCGTCACGCCTGTGGTCAGCTGGCCGACTGACAAGGTGATGGTCTTCGTCTTGGCGTTTTCTCCGCCCTTCTCTGCCTTGGCGATAGCGTCGCGAACTTTGTCGAACGACTTCTCGTTTTCTTCGTCATCGTCGATCTTGCCGTCGCCGGCCGCAAGAATGATCTCGTAGTACTTGAACACTTCGTGCTGCCGGAGCATTTTGGCAAGGGCACGGGCGGAATCCACACGGTTGAGCATCCAGAACGTGTGGCGTAGCTCATCGCGCAACTCTGGCGTGGAGAACGGGTATTTCTTCTGTGTGGTCAGAGCGTCGAGGAAACGCTTCACATCGTCATAGTGAACGAATCGCCCATCCTTTGTCTCGAAGAATTCGTTCAGATCGAATGCGTATTCGGTCTGTTCACCATCGATCTGCATGCCCTGCGCTACTTCGTTCTCGATGATGTCGGACATCTGGTAGGTGAACATGTTGAGTTTCGGCAGGTTCTCGTATGGGTTGCGCAGTTCCGGATCGTTCCAGTCCCTTTTGGCCTGCTGCTCGTCCGCATATGTCCAGTTGTAGATCGCGTTCTCGGGGAACTTGTCGTTCGCGATGGCCTTGAATGGCGTTCCCGACAGGTGCAGTGTGTTCCTGCGCTTGATATGGTCAAATGCCACGTCCGTCTTGTACGTGTCCACGCCTTCGTGCGCTTCATCGATGACGAGCAGGTCATATTCGTATTCCGCCACATACTTTAGCTTGTCGTAATGGCCGCCGAACTCGATGGAGCCCTTCAGATCCTGCAGACTGATGAACTCGACGGAGTTCGGAAGCTTGCCCTTGCTCGCAAGATGCAGGTATTCATCGTGGCTAATGCAATATGGTTTGCCAGCCAAAGCGTCCACACTGCTGATGAACCGCCAGCCGGAATCGGTGCCGACGAACTTGACATAGTCGTCATACCAGGAATTCGCAATCGCGGGACGATTCGTCACGACGAGAATGCGTTTCGCCTTACCGTCCTTTCCCGGCGTGGGAAGGAGCTTGCAGAGGTCATAGGTGGCAAGGGTCTTGCCGAAACGCGGCTTCGCGTTCCATAGGAATTCGCCTTGCTCGTGCAGCTGGAAATAGTCCAGGGTTTTGCTGACCGCAGCTTCCTGTTCTGCACGCAACTCATAATCGGAGGCTCCGAGGCCGTCAAGAATTCCATGATTCTCACGAAACTCATGGAATCTATCCTTCGCGTTAGGGGGATTAATCTCGAACCATTCGGTGCCGGGCTGATCATTGATGCCGAGATTGCGCAGATAGGTATGGAAATCGGTGTCATGAAACACTTCGCCAGTGTCCTCATAAGTGGCATTGCCATGCCATTCGAGTTTCGCGATGACATCTGCCGTATGAGTTTGTTGCGCAATACGGACGTTTACATCCTGCTCGGTATAACCGATTTTCGTCCAGCCGTCATGACGGCGGATTTCTGGAGTAGTGTATGCATAAATCTGGGGGAGTGCCGGTCGAGTGCTCTTGACCTTGCCTGTGATATCGGAAACGCTCATCAGTTCATCTCCTTGATCATATTGTTAATGAAGGCTATTTCTTCGGAGGTCAATTTATATTTCTTGAACAGCTCCTCGTCAGTCCATTGCTTGGTGAAATCTTGAGCGGGAACAAACACAAATGATGCCTTGCTGATATGCTGGGTCACCACCACTTGGGCAAGAAGAAACCGAACGAATTTTGTTTTCAAATATGCCATGTAATTGTCAGCTTCGGCTTCTGTGTCAAAGGCTCCAGCTACGAGATAAGTCTCAGTGCAAATTGACTTTGGTGGCAATTTCTCCGTAGTAGAGAGGATTCTGAATTGTCCGTTTTTATCGGGTTGCCCAGCGTGTTCGGCAGATAAATAGGAAATAATGATCTTCCACTTATCAATCATGTCAAACCCAGCGGTAACGTCTTCTTTACGGAATGGGCCAACGCCTTTGTTGTATCGTAATAGTAGTTCACCTTCTGTTGAAGGTTTTACATAGGTGCGCAAGCCAAAAGGTTTTTGCGTTGAGACAAAATCTGTAAGTGTTATTTCTTTTAGTGCAGTGGTTTTTTCAATAATGGATTCGGCTAGAGGATATCGAATGAAAGTGTCGAACATGTCCAATTTTCGCTGACATTTCGTAGTAATTCCGTTATGCGTGTTGGAATAGTGGCAGCCCCCCCCCTCATAGCTTTTATCGCGTACAAAAATGCACACTCCACCTGCGATATCTGCGTCGGGGAATACGTCGAGCGAATTGGTGTAGTCGGCCAAGCGACGAATATGCGAGTCATTGAGCATTTCCTGACGGAATTGATCTAGGCCCTTTCCGCCTGAATACCACTTGGCCGGAATGATTAAGCTCAGCACAGAGGGGTCAAGCTCTTTGACAGCATCGATAAACTTGTTATAGACGGGAGTTGCACTGGCTCCCGCTCCGCCGTCCTCCATCTGATATGGAGGATTGCCGATTATATAGTCAAACTTCATTGTTCTGCTCCCTTCAACAGTTGGCTATATGATAACGAAGTTTTTGCTCTCCAGTCATACAACCGGACAAATGCCGGTACGTCTTGCGAATTGGGTTCATCAAGCATGGTCAGCATGTCGAGCATGTCGAATTCGACCTTCTGCTCAGGCGGCTTACGGAATGGTATCGTCTCGGTCAGTCCATCCATCTGCCAGAGGTTCCAGACGATTACATTCGCAATCTGCTTGAGATGCTTCTTGTCCGGGTCGGTGCCGAATCTGTTGCGGTAATGATCTACGAAGGTAAGCAACAGGTTTGCGCGTGCGATCAGCAGGCTGTCGCCTTGGAATTCGTAGCCGTATACGCTTTGGAATGCCCGCAATGTCCACTTCCACCACATCAGGTCATTTTCCGTGTGCTCATCTACGATACGTAGTTTGCGATCGAGCAGGCCAATGCGTTGACTGATAGGCAGTATTGCTCCTGTAGCGGCGTCGTAGCGCGATACCAGGAACGGGGCTTCACCGCAGGTGATTTCCAATCGGCGGCTGTCCACATAGTCATGCCAGCCGTGTTTTTTCGTAGAGGGGAACGTGATTTTTCCCTCCGTAGGAATCCAGGAATGGTCTTCCTGCTCCGTATTGAACACGTGCTTTCTTCCGAACCATTCCTCATCAAGGTTATTGACCATCTGGTTCACCATCCATGATGGTGTGAATACCTCGGCTTTTGCCTTGGTACGGCCTGTCTGCTCATCTAGGGTTTTCTGTACGCGCGGCACAATGCATACGGTGGAGGTCTCGCCTGAAATCTGCTGGGCAAGTATCGGTGCTGCTTCCGTGGCGGTCGGTTCGGCGTCCACGTACGCATCAGTTGCGTAGATGATGTTCTGCTTTGTGCTTTTGTCTTGCAGAAGAATACCCAGTACGTCTTTCACCGGGTATGCATTGAAGTCAATGAGCGTTGTGCACTGGATTTTATCGGTATCGGTCATATTCATCCTCAAAAGGGTAGGTCACTCATTGATTGGTTAAGTATAGTGTAAAAAGTATGTTGCTTATCTATAATCGGGATAAGCAACATATAGTTACGTAATGTGAGGACCATAGATGGATGATCTTGAAGAGCTGAATGTGAGTGATAATGAAAATGTGCTGACTCAAGAAGAAAGAGAAGATTTGGAAGCCGCTGATGAAACGGTTATTCCGATTACATACTCTGGGCAAGATTTTGATGTTGATGGACTTGTCAGGCGCCTCGATAATGGAGATATGATTATTCCTCGATTTGGTCTTTCAGATAGAACTGTTGAGGTTGATGGATTCCAAAGGGAGTTTGTCTGGTCAAAAAGACAAATGGATAGGTTCATTGAGACCTTACTGCTTGAGTATCCTGTGCCTGGTATCTTTCTTGTGAAGCAGCAAAGCGATAAACGTCTTTTAGTCTTAGATGGTCAGCAGCGATTACTGACTCTGCAAAGTTTCAAGAAGGGCGTCTATAACAAGAGGGTGTTTGAGCTAAAGAATGTCTGTGAACAATTTAGAGGGCTTTCGTATGAGAAATTATCCGATGCCCAGAGAAGAGCATTTGACAACGCTTTCATACAGGCAACTGTTGTCAACATGGACGAGAATCCCGAATCACGAGAGGCTGTTTATCAGATTTTTGAAAGGTTGAATTCGGGCGGGACTCAGTTGACTGCGCATGAAATTCGTGTTGCTATTTTCACTGGTTCACTTGTGCAAGAATTGTCAAAATTGAATGATAATGAGCATTGGCGTTCGATTTATGGCCCAAAGAATCGAAGGCTAAGGGATCATGAGCTTATATTGCGAATCATTGCTTTGTATTTGAATGCTCAAAAATATGCTGCTCCGTTAAAGAGTTTCTTAAATCGATTTATGTCGGAGAATCGAGGATCGGGAGAGAATATTCGAGCTGCGGAAAAGATGTTCGAATGGTCTGTTGAACGAATGGACAATGATTGTCTCATTAGGGTACTTAAAAGTAATAACCCAAGGGTAAGCACTGCGGTTATGGAGTCTTTCATTGTTTCAGTAATGCATCTCCGTGATGCGGGGAGAGACTGTTCTGTTGATACGTTGTTTTCTGCTGCTGAAAAACTAATGTCTTCCGAAACATACGTTAATTCATGCGCAGAAAGTACAACGAATGAAGGAAAAGTTCGCGCAAGACTCCAAGAAGCTTGGAATGTGATTAATGATTATTCTTCTCAAAGCTGAGCGGTAATGGTTAATAGAATGGAATCTGTTGTTGAAAGCGATGTGAAGAGGGAACTAGAGGATAAAAGAAGGTCTCTTAATGAGTTAATTGAAACAGTTGATAATTTCAAAAATTCTGGTGAATCTGACGATGCTGTTGAGAATTGTCTTACTCGTTTTCTTATGCTTAGAGCGTGTGGCTATGTAGAGCATGTTTTCAGACGGTCAGTTTGTTTTTACGTGGAAAGAAAAGCTGGAGTCGGGGTTCGTGAACTGGTTGACAACGCTCGATTTGCAAGGGGACTTAATCCAAAGCGTGAGAGTGTAAAAGAAATTTTAAAGCCGTTAGATTCTAAATTGTATGATGATTTTTTAAAATTGTTGGGAGATGGTGACGATTTAGATAGCTTGGTGAAGAGTCGGAATAAAATTGCCCACGGGGGTAGTGATAATTGCACTAAAAGACGGTCGATTGAGCAAGGGAAATTGGCTATAAAAATAGGTGATTGGTTTTTAAAAAATTTTTTTAATTAATTAAATTCTGTGTTTCGTATATTGATAAAATATCGAAATTATTGGGTATTATTATTCCTTATTGATTTAGAGTGAATGCGTGGTGAAAATCAGCCATATCATCACGATGGCTACACATCAGCTTGCGTGACTTCCAATATCTATTATCTACTTCAAGTTGGAAACTAAGAGCTGTTCTGTTCAATTCGCTAGACCATTCTTGCCGTCCTTTAACGGTGCAGGCTTGAGTAGATGCGGTCACCTATAGAATGAACGTAGTCATCCGAAAAGAGGCTGCCATGAAATATGGGATGAGGAAACCCAGTTGGAAGAAGAGTCTGTTCGCGCGTACGAAGGCCGCGCCACTCGTGCGGTCAAGCGGGCGATGATTCCCGGCTATGGCAAGAAGGGCATGGGCTGGCTGCATCCCAAGCGCAAGCTGTACAACACCGTCTACAAGAAGACTACGTTCAGCTTGTTCGACCTGTTCAAGTAACCAGGGCTAGGGGGGATCACATGTGTTCCAATCCAGACACGTACGAGTTCCGACTTTCATTAGACCTTCCTCAACAAAGCGCCGTTCCTACTGATACGTTTTCTGCCTTGCGGGAAGTCCATGAATATTCAGCGGAGAACGGCCCGCGTTTCCACACGGCTGATGAGATGTTTGATTCTCGGGGAATATGACAGGTCCCGCTATGAGAACATTACGTATGGCGGGATCTGGTTTTGTCGCTGTTGAGCTGTCGGACGCTCAGGCGAGCATGGCCTCGATGTTGTTGCCTTCCGGATCGTGCACGAAAGCGGCGTAATAGGTCGGTCCGTAGTTCGGCAACCAATGCATGGTGAACTGACGGAAACGATTGTAGCCGGCGCCGCCTAGCATGCAATATGGGAAACGACGCCGGCCACAACGACCGGCCAAGACGGACGGAACACACGAAAAGGCGAATCAAACACAGCATGGGCAAGAACGGCACGCAACCAACAACGAAAAACGTCACACCGGCGGTCACGCCATGGGGTAAGAACCGTGTGAAGAACACCGAAACCGGCAAGCACGTGCTCATCATGCCGGGCATCGGATACACCGTAGACAGACCGCTGCTGTACTGGGCAGCGCAGGCGCTTGCGGCCAACGGATGGTTCGTGGACCGGCTCGACCTGAAACTGACGGAAAGCGTCGAGTTTCCGGAAATGATCGCCTGCATGGAACGCGTGGTCGACGAATGGCGCAAGGCGGCGCTCGAACATGCTGCCGAATCGGGTGAGGAGCCGCATTTGCTGGTCGTCACCAAATCGCTCTCCACACTCTCATATCCGCATTCCGCAAAGCTAGGATTGCGTGTGGTGCTGCTCACCCCGGTGCTCAACCCGCCGCCATTCGACAGGCACAAGTCAGTCATTCCCGCGCCGCTGCCGGGAACTGCCGGCAGCCCGATGCCTCTAATCTGCGCAGGTGACGCCGACCCATACTATGATGACGTCAAAGCGCATCTGCTCACCGACCATGTGCGCACGTACGCTGGTGCCAACCATTCCATCGAAGTGCCGGACGACTGGCAGACGTCGCTCGACTACCTGAAACAGGTCACGCAGGCCATCGTCGACTACGCCGGCTGAAAAGAACGGGACGGAATATGCGCATCGTATTGCAGAAGGTCAGTGAAGGATCCGTCGACGTGGTCGACGAGACAAGCGGAGAAGTCGACACCACATTCGAACCACAGCATATAGGCATCGGCTATGTGCTGCTTGTCGGAGTGGAAGACACGGACGGAGCGAAACAAATCGACTGGCTCGCCCGTAAAATCGCCAACCTGCGCGTCTTCGAAGACGAGAACGGCAAAATGAACCGTTCCATCCACGACGTGAACGGCAGTGTGCTGTCCATCTCCCAATTCACGCTATACGCGGACGTGCGCAAAGGCAACCGCCCAAGCTTCGTGAAAGCCGGAGCGCCCGCGCACGCCGAACAGACATGGCACGGATTCAACGACGCCCTGCGCGCGCAAGGACTCGAAGTAAAAGAAGGACGATTCGGCTCCCACATGCGCGTGCGGCTCGCCAACGACGGTCCGGTCACCATCATCCTTGACACCGACGAACTCGGCGTCTGACCCAGAACCCAACGTTTTACCCTATATCCGACGATTGCCATAGGGTAAAACGCATGGGAATATGGAACGACCGCAAACTGATTGTCAACTGCCTGCCGTTGACTGAATCCGAACGTGCGCAATTTATACGTGCCGCGAAAGACATACCACAGGAATTCGTCGGCGATTCGACCCAACGGGGAAGCATGAGCTGGATCGCTGCAGTACCGGAGGAACTCAAAGCCAAAGCCACCGCGGTCATCGGCAACATCGCGCCCGAGGAATGCGCGCAATGCCCTAAACTCGAATGGCTTCAAACTTGGAGTGCCGGCGTCGACAAATATCAGCGACCCGGCATTCTACAGCCCGGATCCATGCTCACCAATGCCACCGGAGCCTACGGGCAAAGCGTCTCCGAACACATGTTCGCCATGATGTGGGCCATCATGAAGAACCTGCACATCTACGCGGCAAGCAACCCGAACGCCATGTGGCAGGACGCGGGCCGCGCCATCAGCCCCAACGGAAAAACGGCGCTCGTCATCGGAACCGGCGACATCGGATCACACTTCGCACGACTCTGCAAAAACGTCGGAATGACAACCATCGGCATTCGCCGTAATCCCGCCGTCGAAGTGCCGGGCGTCGATCATATGATCGGTTTCGATTCTCTCGACGACGTCCTGCAATACGCCGATGTGATCGCCATGTGCGTACCATCCACTCCGGCAACGCGCCATCTGCTCAATGCGGAACGCGTCGCATCTCTCAAACCTGACTCCATCATCATCAACGCGGGCCGCGGCAACGCCATTGAAAGCCAAGCGCTTGCCGATGCGCTCGCGGAAGGACGAATCCGTGGCGCCGCGCTCGACGTGACCGAACCGGAACCGCTGCCGGAGGAATCGCCATTGTGGAACGAACCTCGTTGCCTCATCACGCCACATGTGGCGGGCGGCAACCATCTTGAGATCACCGAGCGCCGCATCATCGCTATCGCATTGGGCAATGTACGCTGCTACGCCAACGGTCAGTCGCTCGACAACCGCATGCCCCTTAAAGGCTGACGGCCACGCGTGCGGGGAGATCCGCATGATGGCAGTCGATGGCAGTCGGAAAGAAAGGAAAGGGTATGACATTGAACAAATGGCGTCGTGCGACGGAATGGTTCATGACGGCATTGGCATTGGTGTTCCTGTTCGCGTATTCGTGGGAAGTTCTGGCGAGGACGCATATCCTGTTGTGTGAAATGGTGATCAACATCATCTGGATGGCGTTCATCGTCGACTACGTCGTTTCGATCCTGCTGGCGGAAGACAAGAAAACCTGGTTCAAAGACAATCTGCTGATGCTGATGTCCATCGCATTGCCCGTCTTCAGGCCATTGAGACTGCTGCGTCTGGTGGCAGTGCTCAACGTGCTCAATCGTACCGGTGGCATGGCGGTGCGTGGGCGCATCACACTGTACACATGCTGCAGCGTGACACTACTGATGTATATCGGCGCCCTTGCCGAATTGGATGTGGAACGTGGGGTTCCAGGCGCTTCCATCACCGATTTCGGTGAAGCGATATGGTGGTCGTTCGTGACCGTCACCACTGTCGGCTATGGCGATTTGTCCCCGGTGACATGGCAGGGAAGATGCATCGCCATCGGACTGATGATAACCGGCGTTGCCCTGATTGGCATCGTCACCGCGACGCTGGCTTCATGGATCGTCGACCGTGTTCGTGACGAGACCGACAAGCGTGCGGATGAGGCGGAATCGGAAACGGAACAGTTGCGCCACAACGTGCGGGAACTGACGGACACCGTCAACCAGCTGCGCGATGATATCGCGCAGCTGCGCAGGTTATAGCGGTTCTCATGCCTGCACCGCGGAAATACGGAAAATGTGAGACATAGGAAAAGCGCCAGATGAATAACCTGGCGCTTTTCCTATGCCTCAGCACCATACGTCTCGCAACCGGAAGGTGGAGACACTGTATTGGATTTATTCGCAGGCGACTCCGTCACGGTCGCGGTCCAGTTGTGAACGGTAGCCCGGCTGACCCTGATAGATAGGCGCGGCGCCAGCGGCTCGTGCCGCGGTGCAGTTCTGGTAGTAGACGTCCTGCTGTGGCGCTGGCTGGGGCGCGGGAGCTGGAGCCGGAGCGGGTTCGGGCGCAGGTGCCTGTGTCGTTTGCTGATTCTGCTGGGCCTGCTCAGCTGATTGTTCGGTCTGCTGTTCGGTCTGCGTCTGTTCTGTCTGCTCGGATTCGGTGGTCTTCTCGACTGTAGAATCCTTGACTCCCGTGTAATCGGGCACGGTCTGCGTCGGGCAGGAGGACAATACCTTGGATATGGCCTCTTTCTCGGCCTGCGTGATCCACAGCGAATATTTGTGCTTCACACCAATCTGACGTGCCACATATTCGCAACGGAAACTTTTGTTGGACGGCAACCACGTGGCCGCATCGCCATCCGACTTCTTCTGGTTGGCCTTTCCCTGTACCGCCATCAGATTATACGGATCATTCGCCAGTTCGGTACGCTTCGTCTGGCTGAGTTTCTGCGCGCCCTTCTGCCATGCGTCGCTCAACGCCACCACATGGTCGATCTGTACCGCTGTGGAAGTCTTCCATCCCTTCTTGAACGCGATGTCCTTGCCGGTATACGGATCATGCAGTTGGCCGGATTCCACCACGCAATCGTGCGTACGCACCTTATGCTTCACGTCAGTCAGATCACGGTTGAGGATGTCGTTGCGCGTATCGCAACCGTTGCGATCCACATCGGCCCATGCCTTGCCGAATTGCGTGCGCTTATACCCCGTCTTCGGGGCGCGGCCTTTGACCTCCAACGAATCCAGCGCTTGAGTGGCGCTCTGGCCGGCACCGGTATTATCGGTCGGTTCCCCGGCCAACGCGGATCCAGCCGATAAGCCGACAACCAACCCCACGGCCAGCAATCCGGACAATACGGACATCATCGAATTGTGACGACGCATGATATGCTCCTCATCTCCAAACTCTCACACGCTATCAGCGTACCCGCAAATCGAAGTCAAATCACTTATATGTGGCAGATTCCCCATTCCGTCTGATGTCATTTCGCTTATATGTGGCAGATGCTTTTGGGGAAAACCGTACAAGGGGGTATTTTCCCGAGGTTATGGAGGCGCTGGCGTGAAAGAAAGTGCCACATATAAGCGAAATGGTTTTCCTCAAGTGGCTGAATCTGCCACATATAAGCGAAATGGAATTGGAACAGGACGAAATGGGGGCTGAAACGTGCCTTTCTGTCAAGGCATACGGCGAATATCGGCGATATGACAAACAGTAACAAGGCAATCAAATCGGAACGTCTCATGCAATACGCCAAGGACTTCAACGCAGACCGCGCCAATCTCGTGGCGGCCAACGCGGCGGTATCTGCGGGCGTGCTCGAAGCTGCCACTGATTACAAGGGGCAGCGCTCGCTGCCGCGCGACTTCTCCATAGAACTGAAGCAGGGCTCCATCACCAACCAACGTAGATCGGGCCGCTGCTGGATGTTCGCGTCCCTCAACACCCTGCGTTATGAGCTCATGCACAAATGGGGACTTGACGATTTCGAATTCTCCGAAACCTACCTGTTTTTCTGGGATGCGATGGAGAAATCCAACGCATATCTTGAGAACGTGCTTTCCACGCTCGACGAGCCGACCGACAGCCGCCTGTTCCAGGAGATCAACTATGGTCCGGCCGACGATGGCGGTTGGTGGCAGATGTTCGCCGCCCTTGTTGACAAGTACGGTCTTGTGCCGAAGAACGCATATCCGGAATCCGCCAATTCCAAGGATTCCGACGCATTCAAGCAGTATCTCAACAGCAGGCTGCGTCAGTTCGCGGCGGATTTGCGCGAACGCCATGCCGCTGGAGCTTCGATTGAAGAGTTGCGGTCTGTCAAGGAAGACGACATGTCCACCGTGTACCGCATGTGCGCCATCTCGCTTGGTGAGCCGCCGGAGAGGTTCGACTTCTTGGCCCGCGTGAGCGACGATGACAAGAAAAACGACAAGAAAGCCGACGAAGGCAAGTCCGACAATCCAAAGACCGGCAAGGACGAGCGCAGGCAGATCCGTGAGACCGGCATCACGCCGATGGAATTCTACAGGAAATACGTGCCGGTGGACGTCGATGATCTGGTGACGCTGTGCAACGTGCCGATGAAATCCCGTCCGTTCAACAAACGCTACCGCATCCGCTACACTGCCAATATCGCCGAAGCGGAGGATATGGAATTCATCAACGTGCCGCTCGACGTGTTCAAGAAGGCCGCCGTCGACCAGATCAGCGCCGGCCATCCGATCTGGTTCGCCTGCGACTGCACCCAATTCTCGCTACGCGCGGCCGGCTATTTCGACTGCGACAGCGTGCGCGTGGACCAGCTGTTCGGCACCGATTTCGATTTCGACAAGGCGCACGGCCTCGAATACGGTGACAGCCCGAGCAACCATGCCATGACCATTACCGGCGTAAACCTTGATGAACAAGGCAAGCCGAACCGCTGGAAGGTGGAGAACAGCTGGGGCAAGGACAACGGCGAGGACGGCTACTACGTGGCCTCCGACGCATGGTTCGACCGCTATGTGACCGAGATTATCATCCGCAGGGAATACCTCGACGACGCCACCCTCGCGCTGCTGGAATCCGAACCGGTGGAACTCGATCCATGGCAGCCGCTCACCAAGCGTTGCCGCTGATATAACCTGTATGGAGCGAAGCCGTGGCTGGGATTGCAGCCACGGCTTTCCTGTTCCGCTGTGCTGATACTCTTTCATAAGAACAAATGTGCGAACGATTGGGGTTCAGTTGGCGGATACTTTGTCATGGCTTTCTGACGAACTACGCAGCGAATGCAGTCAGCCTGTATTGCAGCGTGCCCGTGGAATCGCCAACCAGTGGCGTGCGAAAATGTCGGATCTGCATTGCCTGAACGACTCCGATTCCGATCGCATCACCCTGCATGCCAATGTGCGGGGCACCACCTCACCGTCCAGCCGATACGAAGTGCAGGCCACGCTTGATTTGCATGATGAGCTTTTCTTGGCCAGATATTGTTCCTGCCCGGCGTTCAACGGTTCGCAGCACGGTTATGGCACGTATTCGTCGGCATATTCGCCCAGTTACCGCAACAATCCAAATTATCGCAGTTTCGACGATGATGACGATGAATACGATTATGTCGACGATTATGATGATTTCGGTTCAGGATCGACGTTCGGTCATGTGCAGGACGATGACGAGTTGGATTCGGAGCCGGCTGGGGGGCGCCGCTATACGGGCATGTGCAAGCATGTCGCCGCAATGCTGCTGCTGTTTCTTGACCAGCCCGAACGGTTCCGCGGATTCAAGCGAAGTGGCGTGACTTCGCCTATCCTCTCCGACTACATGCGTGCGCTGAATGCGAAGAATGACAATACCGGTCAGAGCGCGCAGCTTGACGTGCTCAAACGCATCGTCGACGCGAAAAGCCGTCTCGCCGACGAACAACGAGGCGCCATTACGCAAGGGGCCACGAAAACAAAACGCAAGAGCGGTTCCATCATGGTGAAACCGGGAAGCGTATGTCTGAAGCCCACGCTGATCATGAACCGTGAGCTGTGGAGCCTGACGTTGAAAATCGGCTGCGGCGACGCAAGTTATATCATCAAAAGCATTTCCAAATTCGTGGCCGACATGCATAATGGGGCGTACGTGTCATACGGGCAGAAACTCTCGTTCACCCACACTCCGGACATGCTCGAACCGTTCTCGCTGCAGCTGTTCCGATTCCTGCAAGGTGTTGTTGGATCACGTGTCGCTGCACAGCTGCAGAACAACTACTATTACGCGCCAGACGTGCGTATCGAACGTGAAATCATGCTTACCGATGGGGAATTGTGCGATCTGCTGAACCTGTTCGAAGCGGAACCGCAACAGGACTACATCGAAGACGTGATGATAGCACGTGGGCCGCTGGAAGCTCCCAAGCATGAGGGGCGTGAGAGGGCGCGGCAGCTCACTCCGGATGATTTCGCCCATACGGATGACGCCGTTCCGGGCTATGTCGAAGTGGCCACGCCGGGGGAGTCCAGATCGCATACTGTCGCCATATTCGATGGCAATCCGCAATTTCGGTTCATCGCCGAATATGTGAAGGAAGGCGCTTCGTCGGGCGTGCGTATCACGTCGAACCGTACTATCACGGATCGGATTGTTGGGCAGCGGGGCGTGTACCTCATGAGTGCCGAGCATAACGGCACTCCGACGGATTCCCATATGATGCCAGTGAGCGGACTCTTCCGTTGCGCCGACAGCATCCTTCCCGCAGTGGACGCGTTGATGACATTGTGCGCGTCGAACGTTAGCGATGGTGTGTTCATCGCGGAAAACGACTGGCCCATGTTCGCACGAACAATACTGCCAAAACTTACCGAAGCGGGCATTGGTTTCGATATTCCGCAGGAAGTCGCCGAACGGATGGGAGTCGACTGCCAGATCGAATTCTACTTGGACCGTGATCTGCAGGGCATCACCTGTGAGGCTGTGGCACGATACGGCGATTTCGTGTTCCAGTTGGTGCCGACCGCTAAAGCACTACGAGGCGTGATTAATCCGGATTCGCGGTCGAAAGCGGCGCTCATCAAACGAGATACGGCTCGCGAATCATTCGCGGTGCAGGTGGTTCGCCAGCTTTTCCCGACATGGAGTTCCATTGACGTGGCGCGGGTTCGTGAGGAAGACGAACAGACGATTTTGCTCTTGCTCACCGAAGGTGTGGATATCTTGCGCTCGGTCGGGCAGGTGTTCTCCACGGCCGCGTTCGACGGCATGATGATGCCAAGCAGTCCTACCGTGAAGGTCGGACTGTCCATCGACTCGAATCTGGTTGAGATTTCGCCGATAGCCAACGAAGTGCCGATGAACGAGGTCGGTGCGTTGCTGAATTCCTACCGCAGGAACCGCCGCTACCATCGATTCAAGGATGGTACGTTCGTTGATCTGAAGAATGCCGATCTGCATGAACTTGATCAGATTGCCACAGATCTTGACCTTGATGAGCAACAGCTTGATTCCGGAAGAATCACCATTCCCGGATATCAGGCGTTTCTCTTGGATGCTCAAGTTGATGACGATGGCAAAAGCGAATCGTTCGTCGACTATGTCAACGATGTGAAAATCATCGACCCGAAACGATACGAAGTGCCCAGCAAGCTCAAAAACGTACTGCGCCCATACCAAGTGGAAGGCTTCCAATGGCTTTCCACCTTGTGGGACAAAGGCTTCGGTGGCATTCTCGCCGACGAAATGGGTTTGGGCAAATCCGTGCAATTGCTGTCACTGGTGGAAGCTCGCAAGGGGAGCGGTCCAGCGTTGATTGTCTGCCCGGCATCCCTGGTATACAACTGGGCCGCCGAATGCGAGAAGTTCACGCAGGATCTCACCATCGAAGTCGTGGCAGGCACGAAAGCACAACGTCGCAAACTCATCGCAACCGTGGCGCAGCAATGGAACAATTCGCCTGCAACCAACGAAACGCAGCAAACCGATGTGGTGATCACCTCTTATGATTTGCTGCGTCGAGACGTGGATGATTATACTGACTGCCGATTCGCATTAATGGCACTTGACGAAGCTCAATATATCAAAAACCATGCCACCAAACTAGCCAAAGCCGTCAAGCAAATCATCGCCGAACACAGGTTCGCATTAACCGGCACGCCCATCGAAAACCGGTTGAGCGAACTGTGGAGCATATTCGACTTCCTCATGCCCGGATTGCTCGGAACCTACACGAAGTTCCGAGAAAAATACGAACAGCCAATCATGGCACCCGGTTCGGAACATTCCGTCATGGCCGACAAACTGCAAGCTTTGGTCGGACTGTTCATTAAACGACGTCTGAAAAAAGACGTGCTTACCGATTTGCCTGACAAGTTCGAAAACGTGCTCACCGTCAAATTGGAAGGCGAACAGCGCAAACTCTATGCGGCACACGAACAACGGTTGCGCGCCACCCTTACCAAAACCAAGGATGCCGACTTCAATACCAAGAAAATACGCATTCTTGCCGAATTCACGTTGCTACGCGAAATCTGCTGCGATCCGAGACTCGTCTATGCGGATGCGAAAAACGCTTCCGCCAAACTTGACGCTATTTGCGAACTCGTATCCACGTGCATGGACGAAGGCAAGAAAGTGCTTGTATTCTCGCAGTTCACTTCATTCCTTGACCTGATTGGTACACGTTTGGCTGAACATGGCGTGGACTTCTACACCATCACCGGCGAGACACCGAAGAAACGCCGTGTGGAACTGGTGGACGAATTCAACGGCAACGATGTTCCCGTATTTCTCATCTCGCTCAAGGCGGGCAACACGGGACTGAACCTTGTGGGCGCATCCGTAGTGGTACACGCCGACCCTTGGTGGAACGCCGCCGCACAGAACCAGGCCACCGACCGTGCACATCGTATCGGCCAGACGCAGGATGTGAACGTGTACCAAATCGTAGCCAAAGACACCATCGAGGAACGCATCCTCAAACTTCAGGAAAAGAAAAGCGAACTCGCCCAGCAGTTCACCGACGGCACCGCATCCGGAGGCGTCGGCACACTCAGCAAGGACGACCTGCTCGGCCTGTTGTCGTGACGTGCGGTCGGAGGAATCTTGCGTTCCAAATCGCAAGATAAAAACGGAACACAGGTTGCGAATATCGCATGGTGGGCGTATATATTGTCGTGCAAGTTTCAGGGAAGGTGAAAATCCTTACTGGCGGTAACGGTACGACTGACGTTCATAACGGTCCCATGCCGAAGCCCGCGACCCGCGAAAGCGGCTGATCCGGTGAGAATCCGGAGCCAACGGTCAAAGTCCGGATGGAAGAAACGGGGCTCAACATGAGTGTATCCTCACCAAACAATACCCAAAACAACGACGCCGAAATCGCCAGCGAAAGCATGACGCGCCCCGACAACGCGCATTCCACAGGCGTGGCCGACTCTGGACGCTGGTCCACCAAACGCATCGCCATGTATGCGCTGTTCGTGGCGCTGTCGATGGCCGTCAGCTTTGTGGAATTTCCCATTGTGCCAGGCGTGGAATGGCTGAAATATGATCCATCCGGCATTGTCAGCCTGGTGGCAGGTTTCGCCTACGGGCCAGCGGCGGCGGTAATCGTCAGCGTGCTTGGTTTCCTGCCGCACCTGTTTACCAACCCATGGGGCACGCTTATGGCCGTGCTCGTGGCTTTGGCATTATCCGTGCCGGCAGCACTGATCTATCGCAGGAACAAGACCCGCAAAGGCGCGGTCATCGGCATCATCGTCGGTGCGATCACAGCCTTGGCGATGGCGATTGTGGGCAATATAATCGTCACACCGTTCTACGCGCACATGACCACCGCACAGGTCGTGGCATTGATCGTGCCGGCGCTTCTGCCGTTCAACGCGTTGAAATTCACCATCCATGGCGTGGTCACCTTCCTGATTTATAAGCCGATCTCCAACCTGTTGAACCGCTGAGCCTCGTTCACCATATCGATTCCGCATATTGATGAATAGGAAGGAACCTTTCGACGTATGGAAGGTTCCTTCCGTTTATGAAAGACGATTCCATGAACCCTGACAGCGACACGAACACCATTGCGGTCGAATTACGTGATATTCGTTTCACATATGACTCCGGCGCGACCTGGGCGCTCGACGGCGTGAACCTGACCATCCGCCAAGGCGAACGTGTATGCTTGGCAGGACCAAACGGATCGGGCAAATCCACACTTTCACGCATCATCGCAGGACTTGCCGCACCCGATGCCGGACATGCCACGCTGTTGGGAAACAACGTATTCGATGACGCCGGCGCGCACGCTGATGCTTACCGCAGCGCCCGGCATGGTATCGGGGCGGTTTTCCAACATCCGGAAGATCAGATCGTCACCACCATCACCGAGGATGATGTTGCCTTCGGTCCGGAAAACCTCGCCATTGCGCATGATGATATCGATATGCGCATCGCCATGTCACTTGACGCAGTCGACATGAGCGGACAACGAGAAGCCGATCCCACGCGAATGAGCGGAGGCCAACAGCAGCGCGTCGCCATCGCCGGCATGCTTGCCATGAGTCCCGAAATCCTCGTGCTCGACGAGCCTACCGCCATGCTCGATCCGCAAGGCCGTGCCGACATCATGCATATTCTTGACGAATTGCAGCAGCACGGCACAACCATCATTCTCGTCACCCACCATCGTGACGAATTCGTCAATGCCGACCGCATCATTCGCCTGGATAACGGGCGTATCGTGCAAAGCGCTCGCGGTAATACTGCAAGTATTCCGGAAATGGACGAATCAGACACAGCGCAAGAAGACAACCCAATTGCCAAATCCAATATTGCAAATGGTGCATCGAAGCCAACATCAGCTGTACCAATCATTGAAATCCATAATCTGATATACCAATATCCAAACAGTAGCAAGCCTGTGCTCGATAAGCTTTCCATAACCATCAATAAGGGTGAAACCGTGGCCATCACAGGGCATAACGGTGCAGGCAAAACCACCCTCGCGCGTCTTCTCTGCGCGCTGGAACAGCCGCAATCCGGCAACATTACCATCAATACCATTCCCGTCGCACGTCAACGCGCCAACGGCAATATGCAGTCGCTCAAGCGTGCGGACCGCGAGAAACTGCGCGCCACCATCGGCTATGTCATGCAACATCCCGAACGTCAGCTTTTCGCCGAAACCGTGGCCGAGGACATCGCCTACGGACCACGCAACCAACATCTTGACGAAACGCAGGTATCCGAACGCGTTAATCAAGCCATGACGCTGCTGCATATCGAACATCTTGCCGATCGTTCGCCATTCAATCTTTCCGGCGGACAACAACGACTTGCCGCCATAGCGGGCATCATCGCATGCCAACCGCAGATCCTTATTATGGACGAGCCTACCGCAGGACTTGACGAGGCAGCCACAACCTGCGTGCACAATCTCATCCAAACCCTCCACGCACAAGGCATCACCATACTCATCATTTCCCATTCGCAAACGGAAATCGATGTGCTCGCCGATCGGGTGATCGCACTTGATCGTAGACAAAACGGTAATGACGTCACTCGAGATATCGGAACCAATGTCACTTCCGAAACGGCAGGTTCGAAGAATCTGCACACGCTTGGCTCCGGACATGCAAAGGGAGACGTCCGTGAAAACCGCAGTTTTATGGAACGGCTTGACCCGCGCGTGAAGATGGTGAGCGTGTTGGCGGTCATGTTCTCCGCATTCGCCATCCGCTCCTTCTGGCAGTTACTGGTGGCCGCACTGTTGACCGGCATGATCGTTGCGACATCAGGCATCGGCGTGAAACAACTGTTCAAATCGCTTCACATGTTCCTTGCATTGTTCGTGTTCTGCGGACTGCTCAATGTGTTCTTCGTACGATCCGGCAATGTTCTTACGAACATCGGACCGATTCCAATCACCGACGACGGTGTGCGTATCGCTATACTGTACGCCTGCAGATTCGTTGCGGTCATTATCGTCGGAGCGGTATTCCTTGCCACGACCACTCCCACGGCCATTACCGACGCATTCGAAGCGTTGCTCAAACCTTTCGCAAAATTCGGCATCCATGCGCAGGAGATCGCGTTGGTGATGAGCCTCGCATTGCGGTTCCTGCCCACGTTAGGAAGCGAAGCGAAAGCCATTGTGGATGCGCAATCAGCCCGAGGCGGCAGCATTGAAACAGGAACATTCGTACAGCGGATCAAAGCGATAACCGCCATTATCATTCCGGTATTCGCAGGAGCGATACGCCATGCCGATAATCTCAGCCTCGCACTCGACGCACGATGCTACGAGGAAGGCATCATGCGCACGCATTGGCGAATCATGCGGATCGCCAAACATGACATCGCCGTAGTCGGTGTGAGTGTGTCGTACATTGCCGCATTGACCCTGATCGCTGGACTATGCTGAGCATTCCGGACGGGCATGGCGCTCCACTGATCGCATTGGAAAGCGAAGCCGCCGAAGAAGCACGTCTGAACACGCGCAAGAACATCGAAAACGGTGTGAACGCCATTAAAGGCGCGGGGAGTGATATGCAAGATTTTACTGCCCTCACGCTACTCTTGAGCAAGCATCATAAATAGGAATGGAACAAGTTATGGCATTAACCAAGAAGCAGGTCAAGCAGTTGCGTGGCCTGGCTACCAAGCTCAATCCGCTCATCCAGGTCGGCAAGAACGATTTGAGCGAAACCGCTATCAAGCAGGCGGACGAGACCATTGAAAAGCGTGAGCTTATCAAATGCTCCGTGCTCGACGGATCCGGACTGACTGCCAAGGAAGCGGGCGAGGGGCTGGCCGAAGAACTGAACGCGGAACTCGTACAGGTTATCGGCAACCGTTTCGTGCTCTATCGCCGCTCCCATCGCGATGACGTGGAGCATATTCGTCTCGTACGCGAATAAAGCGGGAAACTGACGCGACCAAACATAACAAGGCGGGTGCTTTCTGAAAACCAATCAGAAGGCACCCGCCCTATTGCAATGAGAATAAACAATCGGAAGTCAGGAAAACATGCGATGGAGCGGTGTCAGCGCTCCTGATTCCATTCGGGCTTCCACGTGTACTGCATGTCGTACGCGCTGGCCCAGAACATGTACTCGTTCTCCACGCCGGTCACGAAAATGTCAATCAGCTCTCGCTTGCGCTCCTCGCTCGCGTCGGCTACCAGTTTCTCGATATGTTCGAGCAGCCACACGGAATCCTGCCAGAATTCGTCGGTCTTATACATGTCGACCCAACTTTTGTACGGATTGTCGTCAAGCGTGTCGGCAAACTCGGCGGCAAGACGGTAACCATAATCCGCATACACCCAGGCGCACGGCAGCACGGCCACAAGAATGTCGAGAATATCCTTGCCATAGGCGATGGAAAGGATATTCGACGTGTAGGCACGCGCGAAGGCCGACTGGCGCACATTGTTCATCTGCTCTTCGGTGATGCCATAGCTGGCCAAGTAGGAGCGGTGTACTTCGGTCTCGACCTGCAGGGCGCCGTTCTGCACCTTGAGCATGAACGCCATGATTTCAGGGTCGGTGGCCTTGGCTAATCCCAAAGCGTGCACTCTGGCGTAATCGTTCACATAACGAAAATCCTGCAGCAGATAGAAGGCGAAACGCTCGCGTTGCAGTGTGCCTTCGCCAAGCTCGCGGATGAACGGCTGCTGGTAGCCTTCCTCCCAAACCAGGTCAGCAGCCTTGCGCATGCGCTGCGCGAACGGAGGAAGATTGTTGCGTTGGATGCCTTTGGCGGCGTCGAACTCATAATCGAAATTGGTTGTTGATGTCACAGCAGTCACTAGACATGCCTCCCTACGCTGGTATTAACCATCAGGTTCAAAGGGTTCAGGCCTCACTTGGCCTATCTCAACCCGACAAACACGGGTTCCCCTGCATTACGCCGTACATTATGGCAAAGCCGTCCGAAATGTGCAAGAGCCTGTCCGCCGAATGGAATCGTGCCGCATGATGCGAACACAGGCGATGTTCGGTTGAGGGCGAGTGCAAGAATAGAACGTATGACTGAAAAGCAAGTTGCGAAGAACACCATCGAAAAGCTGGCTATCGTCGTGGTAACATACAAGCGTCAGCAGCTGCTCGCCACCCTGTTCGAATCCATCGAAAAACTCACTGTGGCACCATGGCGTATCGTCGTTGTTGACAACGAGCACAGCGATGCGACCCAAAGCATGGTCGACGATTTCCGTGAAGCGGTCACCGCGCAGTGGGGCAATACCATCGCCGACCAGTCGGGCAACGAAAGTCGCGTGGTGTATGCGCCTCAATCCGACAACCTCGGCGGCGCAGGCGGATTCTCCGCAGGTGTGAAGAAGGCATATGAGCTGGGATCCGAATGGTTCTGGGTGATGGACGACGATGTGGCCGTGATGCCCGAAGCCATCGAACGACTTGCCAAGTGGACCGGTAGCCATGATGTGATCCAAGGCAGCCGATACGACTATGACGGCGGCCCGTTCTACTGGCAATACGATTTCATCATTCCCCTCGGCATCCCCAATCCGATCGCTCCGGCCGCATTCGGACGCCCCGGCTACCGCGTGATGGACACCCTGTGCTTCGAGGGGGGTCTGTTCCGCCGCAACATCGTCGAACAGATCGGCTTGCCGGATCCGCGTTTCTTCATCTACTGGGACGACACGATGTACGGCTACCGCGCCAGCAAAGTCACCAACCCGATTGTGGTGCCCGACGTGATCTCGTGAAATCGGCAATTGGGATATCGCCGGCGTGCGCCAGCTCAACTCCACCTCTGACATGAACCGTTACCACATCATGCGTAACCGAGGCTACATGGCGCGCTATTTCATGGCGTTCGGCGATTACCGTCCGCTGATGTTCGGTCTGGGTACGCTGCTGACCGCCGCCAAGGAAGTCATCCGTCTGGTGATGGTGGACCGAGAGCATGTGAAGACCGGCTTGGTGCAGATAGCCAAGGGTTGGTGGGATTCACGCAAGCTGCTGCATGATCCGGATTGGAAGCCGATGCCGCCGCTCAAGTGATGCGGTTGCGCCGTCTTCAGACGGTCATCTTCTTACGATTCGCCCCATGCCGATGCGTTGAGTTGACATGGGGCGAATCGTTTGCAGAAAAAAGTTGTAGAATGAATCATTTCATTGCGAAAAATTATGCAATCGTATTCACCATTTATGCTTTTTCGGCGCGTTTTGGGGCATGGGGCGAGTTACTATGGCGCTTACCGGTTCGATAACACCCACTATGTACCTTGATAGGAGAGGTCGAAGATGATTGAAACTGCACAGGCGTTTGGCGTTGACATTGGAGGCTCCGGCATTAAGGCAGCCCCGGTTAACCTCGAAAAGGGCGAGTTTGCCGAACCGCGTCTGAAGATTCTTACCCCGGAAGTTTCCACTCCGAAGGCCGTCGGTGAAATCGTTCGCCAGCAGCTCGAGCATTTCGAGGTTCCCGAATCCGCTCCGGTCGGCATCGCTTTCCCGGCGCCGATCCACGTGGGCGAGAAGCTCGGCTACATGGCCAACCTAGACCAGTCTTGGGTCGGCGTGGACGTCACAGAAGTGTTCTCCGAAGCCTGCGGACGTCCAGTCACCGTGGTGAACGACGCTGACGCGGCAGGGCTTGCCGAGCAGCAGTTCGGCGCGGCCAAGGGCCAGGATGGTCTGGTCGTGGCAACCACGCTGGGTACCGGTATCGGCACGGCGCTGATTTTCAACGGCGAACTCATCCCGAACACCGAGCTTGGCCACCTGGAACTGCTCAAAGGCAAGGGCGACGCCGAAAAGTACGCGGCATCCTCTATCCGTGAAAAGCTTGATATGGGCTACAAGAAGTGGGCCAAGCGACTGACCAAGTACTATTCCCTGATGGAGTTCTACTTGGATCCGCAGCTGTTCGTCGTCGGCGGCGGCGTGTCTCGTGTGTCTGAGAAGTTCCTGCCGTACATCGACATCAAGACCCCGATCGTTGCAGCCAAGTTGCACAATGAGGCTGGCATCATCGGTGCCGCGTACTACGCAAGCACCAAGCAGAAGTGATGCCGTGAACCATTAAGGTTCCCAACTTTTGTATAAGCGAGAGCCGTCCGATTCGTCGGGCGGCTCTCGCTTATACCGTCAACATTTGTGAGGCGAAGGCATACCATCTTGCTTGACGTAATGACTTGCGCAACCCAAGGAGTATGGTGGAGACTATGCGTTTTTCCTCCAGAGTCGATATCAGCGAGCCCAATCCCATCGCCAAAGCGGAAGCGGAAGCCAAAACAAGCGGCATCACGCTCGGCAAACTCAACGACTCCAATCCAACCAAGCATGCGCTCGCGCCGGAACTTCTGCCAGACATATATGGCGCTGAGCCACACGGCCAACGGTATGCACGCGAAGCGTTGGCCGCATTCCTTCAAGGGCGAGGCAATGATGTTGCCGTCGAAGACCTGTACATACTGAGCTCAACGTCCGAAGCATACTCGTGGCTGATCAAACTCCTGTGCGACGCCGGCGATGCTGTGCTCGCGCCGAAACCCGGCTATCCTCTCATCGAATCGATTGCACGACTCGAATGTGTCGACATGATTGAATACCAGCAGCGATTCGACGGATCTTGGTACATCGATGTGGCCGAACTGCGCGAAGCACTTGAAAGTGAAGAAGGCGAACGTATCCGCGCACTGGTACTCATTAACCCTAATAATCCGACTGGTTCATATGTCAAACCGTCGGAACGTGAAGCCATCGTGCGGCTTTGCCACGACCATGAGGTGGCCATCATCGCCGACGAGGTGTTCTACGACTACGATCTGGAACCATTCGACGGCAACGCGCGTCTTGCGGGAGAGAAGGGTGCATTGACCTTCGCGTTGGACGGGTTTTCGAAAACGTTGGCCGCGCCGCACGCCAAAGTCGGTTGGATCCAAGTATCCGGCCCTGCAGGAGAGGTGGAAGAAGCCAGGCGCAGGCTCGACGTGATCGCAGACGACTATCTGCCGATGAGCGAAATCATCGCCAAACAGATTCCCCTCATGCTTCAGGCAGCTCCAGCGCAGACTACGCGCGTAAAAAACCGCGTGCAAGCCAATCTCACCGCATTGCATGCCATGCTGAACGCCGACGAAAACGGTATGGTCAGCGTATTGCGTGCCGAGGGTGGATGGAACGTGCTGTTGCGCGTGCCGAGCGTACTCGACGAGAACGAGCTGGTATTGGCCATGATCGAACGCCATGGAATTTCAGGCCAACCCGGCTACTTCTTTGATATGACTTCGAACGGCTATCTTGCGATTTCGCTGCTGCCGGAATCCGACGAATTTCGGCATAATGTGCAAGTGGTGCTTGACACCGTCAACACAATGATCGCTTGAATCGTGCCGCTGTGCCGCAATTAACGCCAATGACGGTACAGCGGCCAATACGAATCGATCGGAATATGAATCAGGCTTTGGCTGCCTCGTATTTGGCTCGGATGAGATCTGTGTAAAAGGCGACGGCCTCATGCGGGCCACCGTCGAACACCACCTGATGGTCGTCGACCACCAGTGTGCGGTCGATCGCATATTCCGCGCGTGTGATCAGTTCCGTGTCATGCGTGGCGAACACCACTTGCTTGTCGTAACTGAACAAGGCTTTCGCCACATGCGCGGACGCCACCTCATCCAAACCCTTAGTCGGCTCGTCGGCAACGATCGCTGCGGGAGAGAAGCTCAATGCGGAAGCAATCGCCAGCAGATGGCGCTTCTCGCTGTCCAACGCGGAAGCAGACTCGCGCGCGACCGCAGCCAAATCGAAATGCGCAAACAGATTGCCGATAATCGCCTGACGTTCGCTTTCCGGCACCTTATGCTTCTTCAACGGCTCATCAATCGCCTCACGAATGGAATCCGCCTTGTAATAACTGTTCGGAATCTCCTCGCGGCGAACACGACCGATCATCGATTCGATACGTTTCAGATCACGCTTCACCGACGGATCGTATGCAACGCCATCCGCGTCGACGCGTACCGAACCGGACGTCGCGGCCAACGCGCCATCCAACAACTGCAATAACGTGGTCTTACCGGAACCATTCAGCCCAATCACGGCCACACGCTTGCTTTCCGGAGTGATCGTCAACGACGTCGGCTTCAAACCGATATTGCCATCCTCATACGTGTGGCCGGCCTGGTCAAGCGTGAACGTGACATCACGCGCCCCCTCGGGACGCTTGGATGAAAACAACGAATCGAAAAAACCCATGCTGCCCATTGTACGGGCGCGCCGAACCCGCCGCATACGAAACGAGGCCGGAAACCCAAACCCCCGAAAGGAGTTCAGATTCCAGCCCCATCAAGATTCGCGAACGCTTACGCGTCAGTCGAAATAGAATCCCGAGAAATCGTACTTGTACACGCGATAGATGTACGCGCTGTTCAACGTCATCTTGAACTGCACCAACAGATCGCCATCCTCGTTGTACTGGCCGAACAGGCCCTTCATGCCCGAATCGATGAGAATCTGTCCGTTGTCCAATTCCTGTGCGGAACTGACATACGGCGAATACGGCACGTCGAACGACGACACTTCCGTATACGTGCCTGCATTCTCGTCGACCAGATATTTGCGATACTGCGACTTCGCCGTGTCGGAAGACAGTTCGGTCGAGATGCCGTCGATCACCGTCCAGTCGAAATCAGGACGCGTCAGCGAAGTGCCGAAATTATTGTCGAACATGTACAGGTAATACTGGCCGTCAGGCAGCGAATCATCGGCGACGTATGTGATGGAATGCTGTCCGCCGGTATCGGAAAAATCTCCGTCTTTCGCTAGGAAACTGCTGACCTCATCGGTGCCTGCCCACACGGACGGCTCGCCGATCATGTAGTCGACCGTCGGATCTGATTCCAGATCATCCACTTTGATGATGGTGGACGTTTCGCGTGCGGAGAATAACGCGGAACCATCATCCAACAGTTGGATGGTGTTGCAATGCAGCCAATCCCAACGATTCTGGGCGCTCGAATCCGACTCGTCGGTTCCCGCATGCGTGGTGGAGGCCTTATAGTCGGCGAACAGTTCGCCGAAATCCACCAAGCGGGTCACACTGCCGGTGGAAGTGCTGAGCTTGATGACCTGATCTTGCACGGCATTGTCGTCGCGGCCCATTTCGGTGGCCAACAGCACGATGTCTCCATTGGCGTCCATCGCGTAATCGTGGTGCAGAATATAGTCGGATCCAAGATCATAGATCTTCTCCAACTTGCCGAGACGGTTCATCGCCGCCATGTGGTGCGTGGAAGCGGAGAACCACATGAGCCCGTCATCGTCGAACAGCAGACGATGCGAACGATAGTAGAGCACGGGAATCTCACCGCGCAGCACGCCGTTCGTATCATAATAGAACATGAAGTCCTGCTCGTCGGAATCGTTGCCGAGTATGGCATACAGGCCATCGCCCAAGTCTTCTCCGGAATCAGCTACAACGGTCTGCTCCAGCTGCACTTCCTCATTGCCAAGCAGGGAAGCGCCCCTGTGCTCGAAGGTATGCGTACGGGATTTGCCATCGGCGTTGGTCAACGTGATGGTGATGGTGTTCTTTTCCCCGGGAATAAGGCCGAGTATTTGGAATTCATGGGTTTTGCTGTATTGCGATTGCTGGTAGGCGTCACGGGTGAAATCCGCGTAGCCGTCCGCATGCACGGTATAGGATACGGATACCGAGTCGTCGGTGGTGAAATACACATACAGCGACGTGGTGTTGGTGCCGTACGGATCCTCAGTGACGAACATGTCATCTTCCGTGGCGGCAGACTTGCTTTTTTCCTGCTCGAGCTTGTCGTCGGCCATATTCTGATAGTCGGCTGTGTACACATTCTCGATACGTGCGTTCAGCCGTTCGATCCTGTTTTGTCTGATGGCCGCATCGACGTTGTCATAGCTGGCGAGACAGACGCCCAATGCGATGACCGATGCTACCACGGCCGCGGTCCAGCGTCTAACACGAGGATGGTTAGACAGAAGTGGAAGCGATTTCATAGCTGATGTCTCCAACAAGGGTTCATCTCATAGCGAACAGTTACGACACCACTATTATTCGCAAAACTCGGAACAAACCGGAGATTTTATTGGACAAACCGTAATAAAACCCTGAAATAACCCTGAAAACGCCGTGACTCATATCAGGGTGAACCACGACTGCACGTCATGGAACAAACCGGAATTATTGCGTATCAGCTCGTCGTCGCGACCATATAGGAACAACGACAACACCGTCACCGCCAACATGAACAGCAGCAGCGCCAACACCAGTACGCGCAACAGCCAGCACAGCCGCGGACGGTCGCAATCCAACGCAATGAGCAGCAGAGGCAACGAAGCCAAGGCGAACAGCCAACCGAAATCGGCGATGTAGCGCCACCCAAGACCACCCAAGCGCGCGTCAAGCGCCACAATCAGCAAACTTAACAGCAGGAACGTCGTCAGTGTACGCCACATACCGACATGACCACGAGCGCGCATATGCCGGCGTAGGAATGGGCATGCCAGCGAAGCCAATGCGAGAGGCGCCATGACGAACAGGCCTCCAGGCATCGCCTCCGTGAACCCCCAATCTTTCAATGGGGTGGGGTCGACGGCAAGGAACGGGAACATATTCGTCCAACGCAACGGCAAAAACAGATAGTATGCGACCGTCCAAATGAAATTCGACCACGACTGATGGTAGCTCGTCATATCCGTGACCGTTATCTGATATGACGAACCGAAATCGAATGGCGAGGAGAAACGCACCATGTTATAGGCGAACAACGGCACCACCACAACCAATGCGGGCACCAGCACGGCCAAAGGCGCACGCAACGCATGCAACATGGCGCAGACGCGCCCATGCGCGCCAGAAGCGAACACGCCATCACGCAACTGTTTGGCAATCGCACGAATCTGCGGCCAGAACAACGGAAACGCGGCGAACGCCACCACCACAAATGACGGACGACAACCCACATTCGCAGCAATGCACACCGAGCCGGCAGCCAAACGAGGCAGCGACAACGATCCGACCGCATTCACCTTGCCATCCTCGCCAGCGTTGGCCGCGGACGGACGTTCGGCCCCCAACCACAGCCACAAGCCCAACGTGCTCAACAACAAAGACGCTGCGATCGGTACCGAATAGAAATTCGTCCGATACCACAAATACGAAGCATTCGACGCCAACAACACAAACACGCACAACATGCTGACCGCAGCCACCGAAACATGCGGACGCACACGCTTGATCACACGAATCGTCAACAGGCACACGAACACCAAAAAACCAAACATCAGCAACGGCACCGCGGCACCCGACGGCATCATCAGACCACCATCAACCCACAACGACGTCACCGCACGATACGGCACAAACAACAGCAACGCCGGCACCACACCAAAATACGAATACCAACGCCCATTGAAAAACGCATAATCCCAATACACAGGGCTCACGCCATCGGCAAGCAACTGCTGACGGGTTGCCACATCATACGGATTATCCGCATCTCGCAACCCCTGGGGCACATCCAAATCAAGCCACGCATGACCATCAAGCAACGCCCGAGCCACATGATCATATTGATCGTAATCATACGTATACATGCCATCCGTATGAAAGCTCAACGGTACGGCAGACACCAACTGCCACACCACCACCGCGGCGGTCGCCACCCCCGGAATCGCCAGCAACACACCCAACGCCACGCGCTGACGCACACTCGACGTATTCAACGGCACCTTCCACAAGCGTGAACCAGGGCGCCACAACGCCACCAACACCAGCGCCAACACCAACAACGCCACACGCAGCGGACTCACCGAAAAAGGCACACGCACATTCGCGCGCACCGCCTCAAACGGAATCAAAGACCCCTTCGGTTCCACCACCTGCACACGCACCGTACGACCAGCCGCAGCCCTCACATACAACGAACGAGACGAATCCAACGACACCGAAGTAAGCTCACACGCCCTACGATCAGCATCAGGGCGCACACGCACCGTACGCAACACGCGTTCACCCTGCTGCTCAGCCCCCTGCAGCACCTCATCAGAAACAGGAACAACACGCACATAATCCGACGAACCATCCGCCGCCACCTGCAAATACGCCTGCGTCGGATCAATAACCTCCAACAACCCATCATCACGACGCTCAAGCCCTGGCCCCAACGTGTTATACGCAGCCGCCGAATCACCCGACGCCGCCAACGACCGGAAAAAAGGCACATTACACAACACGCACTCAACCAACACCACCACAACAAAAGCGGCTACAATAGCTGCGCGCACACGATGACGCGCCTGAAAACGCTGTTTCGAAAAAACCACAAATATTATTCTAAAGGCTGCATGTCGCATTGAATTGAAAGAATGGCCCACATGTCACACCTCACACCAGCATCGCCATCAGCACACCATCCGCACCAAGGACGGACCATGCTCAACCACGCCATGCAAGGGGTACGACAACTCATCAACCACAACAAACACCCCCACAACGCCACCGATACCAACCCCTTCGGCAAAGCCCTTGACACGCCAGACGACATCGTCGGCGAACTCACCCGCAACGCCATCAAACTCAACCCACTCATCAAACGACACATCATCAAAGGTTTCGAAGGCGTGCCAAACACACTCCAACTTGGCTGGGCACAACTACCGCAAACCCAAGGCAAAGCCTTCTCCATCGGCCTATTCACCGACACCAACCACTTCGCACAAATCGCGCTCGCCGACAACAAAGCGCGCGTCTTCGCAGGCACCGATCCTGAAATGGACGTGCAGGAACTGGACCCACGCTTCATCTTCGTCAAAGAGGAGACCCTCACTCTGCCGGACGGCCCACGATTCGGTCATGCTGCGAACGGCACGCCAAAAATGGTACGCGCATCACAAGGCGGTGTCGTAGGGCGCATGCCCGGAGGACGCATGATGTGGCTCGCGTCCTGGCTCAAGGTCGGCAACCGCTACACGCTTGAACAGATGCGCGCCAACCTGCCGGAAGCCATGCGATTCGACCTGGAATACCGTGACGCCATCGCCATCGCGTTCTTCGCGGCCTACATGCTGCCGCAAATGAACGGACTACTCGTAGGATTCGGCACGGGCAACATCTTCCGCAGGCTCAACAGAGAAGCGCCGATGGGCGCGATCCGCCGATCCATCAGAGACACGATGAGTGCCCGCTCGCACGGCATGCGCGCCTCCGGACTCGAGGATTATTTCGCCGACCTCATGCGCGAGGCCGGTGCCCTCGACAAAGACCAAGGCCTTGAGGCCGTACATGGTGCGGAACCGCTACATCTGTACACGTCCAGTTATTCCGGCTGCTACTTCTTCGCATGGGATTCCACGTTGCCGTTCTCGGCATCGTTGCGTGCGCTGAACATCGAAGGCAATCTTAACCGTTTCGCCGCAGTCAGCTCATGGTTGGAACGCAACGCCCGTATCGGCAGGCTCCCCACGGAAGACACCGTGACACGAGCCGAAGCGGCGCAGATCGACATGGCGTTGCTGGAAAATCCGGCGTTGATCGCATTGAAACCGGATGACGAATTCGGCGCAATCCTCGACTCCCGGCAGGATGATGGCGTGCAGGCCGTCATGCGTCTGGTGGACATCGCCTCGGAAACCAGGCGTTCCATTGCCGAAAACACGAAGGGCGGCACGGATGGCGTCGCCTTAGGCCGCGAAGGCGGTTCGGAATGGGTATACCGCCAGACAATGTCGAGACTATTGCGCAGCATGCGCCTGCCATACCGCTTCGACGTGGACTTCCGATGCAGCCTCAAGGACGGCAATATGGCGATCGGCTTTACTTCCGCAGGCGTTTCCATGATGCCGTCCACCAGATACGATGCGACACGCCATGCATGGGCGGACATGACGGACGCCGAACGCGCTCGCATGAGCGCGGACTACAATCTGCGTGTCGGACTGATGATGGCCGCGTTGAGTTTTGGTGCCGATCCAGGCATCCAGCGCGTATCGATGCACATTGATTCGATTGGTTTGGAGGAGGCCGTGGCCGAGCAGGATTCCGCCATCAGCGAGCTGATGAGCGAGGCATTGGCCGCGTTCGAACGAATCCGTACCGGAGATATGGGCGTTTCCGGATCCAAAGCCGATCCGAAGGACGGCGATTTCCATGGGGATCCGTCTCGGCCAGTGACGCCGAAAACCGCTGACTTGAGTGCCGATGACGGTGACGGCGATGATGCGGACGATTCGCTGAACAGCCAGTTCGAGGCTCTGATGAAAGATATCGACTTCGACGAGATGGCGTTTGCGGTTCCTGACGAAGCCTCAAACGAATCCACCGGCGAAGAGGGCGATTCCGAGCATTCCACGCATGATGGTCTTGATGCTGGTCTGATCGGCTATAACGATTTCGACGGGGATGGCGACGATCCGTTGAGCCAGCTTCGCAAGAATCCAACCGTGCGCAATCTGGTGACGGTCACCTTTACCAGAAGCGAGTTCATGGAACGGTTGGGTGAGTGCGGACTGTCTGATCCGACAGGCACGTACCGCATGTTCGGCGCGGAAATGGATGTGGATGGTCTTGGAGCGTTGAAGCCGGTGGATGCCGCACTCGACCTGCGTGACAGCCGTTTCTCTCCGGCGGGGAGCCAGGAGGAGCCCGAGCTTTCTGACGCCGCGTTCGACCATGATACGGCGCAACTGTTTGGCTGCCGCGACATGTCAGGGCTGTCCATCCAACGTGTGGATCTGCTGCAGCGCGCGGTTGGCGAATTCCATAGGATCGCGCAGGACCCCCATCTGGAATCGGTGGCCAAAGCGAAGCAGGCCATGGACGTCATCAATGCCATCTCCGACCCTGAGTTAACGGCCCTGGCTCCGCAAGTGACGAGCGCTCTTATTGATGGTAAGGACACGCCGGATTTCTCATTCCGCGTGGCTGACGAGCTCGATGCGGAGCGCATCAAGGCGAGGGATCTGCTGTTTTCCGGGCAGATCGATCAGAGCGTGGAATTGGCCGAAGCGGCGCTGGAACGAATGGATCAGCTGTTCGTTTCGAATCCGGGCGTGCCACGGTATTTCAACTCGTATGCGGAACGCGTCATCTATAACCGTATGTTTGCTACGGAAGGCGAACGTACCGTGCTTATCCCTGACAACCTGTTCTATGCGCATATGGAACTAGCTGACGTGCTCGCACAGGTCAAAGGAGTCAAGGCCGCGCTGCCGCATCTCAACGCGATGGTGCGATACGCGCCTGCTTATCCGCTCTCGCACCTTAAACTGGCGGTGCAGTTGGCACGCTCCGAGGATTGGGATCCGGCCAGAGCCGCATGTCTCAACGCGTTGCATGTCGCACTCGACCGTGAGGATGCATCGTTCGCTTACTATAGGCTTGCCTACGCGGAATGGATGTGCGATCATTTCGACATTGCGGCCGCCTCATATATCATGAGCGAGGAGATCGCTCCGGGGCGTATCGCCATGCTGGAAGGTGAGCTTCAGGAATTGATCGGACGCGCGCAATCGCAGTGCATTCCGGTGCCTACCAATGTTCCGGAAGCCATGCATGTGCTTGCGCAGGCTGGACTGCCGGTATGGCCCAACACGCGGGTTGCGTCCTTGGTGCGCAAGGCCGCGCGAGTCTGCGTGGACGAGGGCATGTTCGTGCCGGCAAGAACGCTTTCAGTGGCCGCATCCAGAATGGATGACGAGGAACGAGACGGGGCCGACGTGGTGCAGATGCAGTTCCTGAGATCGTTGAACAACTGACTGACGCCATCTGGAGCGAATAATTCAGTGTCGACGGCACGTTAATCGAACATTTGTGCGATATTGTTCGAAGTGCCGCCGACCGACAGTACTGAAAGCACATCGAAAAAACGTTGACAAGGTAGTGACAATGACAAGGCATGACGATTCCGAACAGCTCGCATGGGATTTTGACGCTCCCGAAATGGATGGCGGTGCCGCGGGCACGTCGACGCCCGTGGCGGCAGATGGGGGAGTCGCCTCATATGCGCCGGGAAGCGAACGGTGGATCGCCGCATTGCAGGCGACTGATGCGGACGCCATGCGACTGGACAGGCTTGACGTTTCGTCGATGAGTGCTGAAGCCGCGGCGCGATTGTGGGCGCGAGTGGCAGCATGGGTGGAATCCGATCAGATTGCATACTATATCGATGATGCGCCGGTTTCGTCTGATGCGGCCTACGATGCGAGAATGCGCTGCCTGCAGGCTTTGGAGGCGCAGTTTCCATCCCTCGATTCTATGCAATCGCCGACGCATCGTGTTGGGGGCACCTTCTCCAACGATTTCGCATCGGTGCGTCACCCGTCACGCATGATGAGTCTTGACGATGTCTTTTCGCTTGAGGAATTACGAGAATGGTATGACAGTGTCATCCGAGGCCTTGATTGGTCGGATACGAAGCCGCTGCCAATGACCTGCGAAGTGAAGATTGATGGGCTTGCGCTCAATCTCATCTATCGTAATGGCGTGCTTGAACAGGGTCTGACCAGAGGCGACGGTGTGACTGGCGAAGATATCACACTCAATGTGCGCACCATCTCCACCATTCCGCAGAATCTTGCCGGACCAGAGGAGGATATTCCTGAATTCGTGGAGATCCGCGGTGAGGTTTTCATGCGATGGGATGATTTCAACACGCTCAACAGGGAAAGCGAGGATGCGGGACGCGCGCCTTTCGCTAATCCGCGCAACGCGGCTGCAGGAAGCCTGCGTCAGAAGGACCCGCGCATCACGTCCACCAGAAGGCTCAGTTTCTACGCGCACGGTATCGGCACGCTCCAATGGGGTGCCAAACGCGGCGACGGACACGATATCATCAACAACCAATCCGAGGCGTACGAGCTATATAAGAAGTGGGGTATACCGGTCTCTCCGCACAACCGTGAAGTCACCACATTCAGCCAAATCCTCGACATGATCGATTATTACGGCGAGCATCGCGGTGACATCGAGCATGCGCTCGACGGCATCGTCGTGAAAGTGGACGATCTGGGGTTGCAGCGGTCGCTGGGCGCGACCTCGCGTGCGCCACGTTGGGCCATCGCCTACAAGTATCCGCCGGAGGAAGTCAACACGGAGTTGCTTGACATCACCGTGCAAGTGGGGCGTACCGGCCGCGTGACACCGGTGGCTATTCTGAAGCCCGTATATGTTGCGGGTTCAACGGTGTCGAGAACTACTTTGCACAATCCGTTCGAGGTGGAACGTAAAGGCGTGCTTATCGGCGACACCGTTGTGGTGCGCAAGGCAGGCGATGTGATTCCCGAACTTGTAGGTCCAGTGTTGGAGCGTAGGGAAGGGCACGAAGACCAGCTGCGCCGTTTCGTGATGCCTTCGCAGTGCCCGAGCTGTGGGGCACAACTCGCTCCAGCCAAAGAGGGGGACAAGGACATCCGCTGCCCGAACGTGGAGTCCTGCCCGGCACAGTTAACCGAACGTATCATCAACCTGGCGTCCAGAAAGGCGTTCGATATCGAACATCTGGGTGACCAATCGGCCATCGCGTTGACGAATCCAGAAGAGGATCGCCCCGATTCGGTGGCGACCTACGCGCCGAACATCACGGAAATCGTGGTGGCACCGGGGCAGGAGCCAGAACCGTACGAGCCGGTGGAAGGGCTGGAACTGCCGGCCCGGCAAACGCCGGTGTTGTCCAGCGAGGCCGGTCTGTTCTCGCTGACATCCTCCGATTTGCAGGATATTCGCGTATGGCGAGAAGCGCCAATCATCGAAATCCACGAAACCGTCGGTAAGAACGGTAAACCGAAAAAAACGCGCAAACGTATCGGCGGATCAGGCCTGTGGCATCAGGTTCCGGCATTTTGGACGACTCCGACAGTGGCGAGAAAGCGTAAGGACGAAGTCGATGAATCCGTGGAATATCCCGGATATGATGTGCCTGAGGATGCCATGGTGGTCCGAGAGGAAACCAAGGTGTCGCGTTCCGGAGCATCCAGCGTGCAGCCGGTATATATACGCCCCGCGGAAAACACAAGGAAAATGCTTGACGAAATTGACAAGGCACGCCACGCCGACTTATGGCGTGTGCTTGTGGCTCTGTCCATCAGGCGACTCGGTCCTCCTACGGCACGTGTTATCGCCAATACGTTCGGATCGCTTGACGCCATCGAACGCGCCAGTGTGGACGAACTGTCACAGATAGACGGCATCGGTCCGGAAATCGCGGAATCGGTGGTCACGTGGTTCGCATCGGCCAAGGAACCAGGCGATTGGCGCGGCACGGTGTTGGAAGCATGGAAGGCTGCTGGAGTCGGTGCGGAGCAGGTTGAAATCAGTACACTACCGCAGACGCTTGAAGGTAAAACAGTGGTTGTCACCGGTTCGTTGATTGACTTCTCGCGTGACTCCGCCAAAGAAGCGATTATCTCCCGCGGTGGAAGAGCCTCAGGATCCGTCAGCAAGAAAACCGATTGGGTGGTCATTGGCGAAAACGCCGGTGCCAAAGCCGCCAAAGCAGAGGAATTAGGCGTTCCCATGCTAAACGAGGACCAGTTCAAAATACTGCTGGAAAATGGAACGGTGTGACACCGGCACGTCAAACTGGCAACGTAATCGCAAGAAAGCTCTGGCATGCCGCGTCTCCAGACGCTAGTCTGGTACGCGGCTAAAGGAGGAACCATGACCGACGAGCGCACCATCGAAGCGCGCATCTATGAGCGACTCAGCAAAGTAATCGACCCGGAACTGGGTCGATCTGTGACTGATCTGGGCATGATCGCAGCCATCGACGCGATACCGGTGGAAGGTAAGGCGAACACCTATGAGGTTCGTGTGGAGGTCGAACTGACGGTAGAAGGCTGCCCATTATCGCAGACCATCACCAACCAGATCAACGGAGCGGTGGCATCCTACCCGGATGCAACGCTGCTGCCGCGCATCGAAGTCGGATCTATGAGCCAAGACAAGCTCACCCAACTCGTTGCCGGTCTCAAAGCCGAGCGCAAGCAGAATCCCTTCAACAAGCCGGGCATCAAAACCCGTATTTTCGCCATAGCATCCGGCAAGGGCGGTGTCGGCAAATCGTCCGTCACCGCGAATCTTGCCGCCACTTTCGCGGCGCTCGGTTATGATACGGCCGCCATTGATGCCGACATCTATGGATTCTCGCTGCCGCGACTGTTCGGCGTGCACGCGCAACCCACCAATCTGAATGGCATGCTCATGCCCGTCACCGCTTGGGGAACGAAATTGATTTCCATCGGCATGTTTGCGGGCGCCGATCGCGCGATCCTTTGGAGAGGGCCGAGACTGCAGCGTTCGCTCGAACAGTTCCTTTCAGACGTGTGGTGGGGCGAGCCCGACGTGCTTCTGCTTGACTTGGCTCCAGGCACCGGCGATATGGCGATTTCCGTGGCCCAGGCCTTGCCGAACGCGGAACTGGTGGTGGTCACCACGCCGCAGCCATCCGCATCCGACATCGCGGTCCGCTCCGGCCTGGTGGCGCTGCAGGTGCCGATGAAAGTACGTGGTGTTGTGGAAAACATGAGCTATTACGAGCACAAGGGCGAACGTCTGCGGATTTTCGGCGAAGGCGGCGGCACGCGCGTGTCGGAACAGCTGACCGAAAGCCTCGGCTATGACGTTCCTTTGCTAGCTCAGCTTCCGTTGGAACCGGAATTGAGGGAGACTGGTGAGGCCGGACGTCCGGCCGTGCTGAATGAGGATGGCTCATTACGTGCCGACGATATTGGCGAGACATTCAGGAACCTAGCTGAATCGTTGATGCGCAGGCCCCTGTAAAACTCTATGGAACCGTGTTCCCGTACTGCATTCAGTATGGGAGGGAAACCCGCGAAGACAGGCCATTGCAAAAAACCGAGCGTATTCCATACCAAAAACGAAGCGAAAATGAAACGGCCCTTGTGAAAATCTTGTGCCCTGTGTAGTATCAAGCGCAGACACGGGGGCCGTATGGCTGAGAGGAAGCAAACGCTTCGACCGTATGAACGTATACCGGGTAATGCCGGCGCACGGACGTCTCTCCATTCCCGTGCCTTGTCAAAGAGAGAAAGGCACATATCCTATGATTGAAGAAAAGCAGTCTTCCGTAGTGCGCAAGCACAACAACAAGTGGCGTGTAGTCGATATTGTCGTGGCTGCCATCATTGCCGTTGCGTCCGGTGTGATCTTCTGGGGCTGGGACATTGTCTGTACCGCACCACTGGCTCTCTTCGGAGCGGTGACCCCTGGTTTTGAAGGATTGCTTAACGCCTTTTGGCTGTTTGCAGGTCCTTTGGCGGCCATTATCGTGCGCAAACCTGGTGCCGCGTTGTTCGCGGAAACCCTTGCCGCCGCGCTTGAGCTCACCATGGGCAACCAGTGGGGCGTCGGCGGCTCGCTGATCGTCGGCATCATGCAGGGCTTTGGTGCGGAAATCGGCTTCGCAGTCTTCGCCTACAGGAAGTGGGACCTGCTGTCCACCACCATTGCCGGCGCCCTCGCAGGTATTGGCTGCGGTCTGTACTACTGGATCACCAACCCGGCCTGGAGCACGGTGCGTGCCAGCATCTACCTAGGCACCTCCATCATTTCCGGTGCAGTGCTCGCCGGGATGGTGATGTATTTCCTACAGCAGGCCATCGCCAAAACAGGCGTGCTTGACCGTTTCGAA
>ENA-OPBF01000236-OPBF01000236.1-human-gut-metagenome-genome-assembly--contig:-NODE-236-length-47474-cov-1.945359_pt1 | contig 47474 bp, 47 predicted proteins | sample MGYA00241067_ERZ501450 | MGnify/ENA primary metagenome ERZ501450 (study PRJEB25962, sample SAMEA2042516) | human gut metagenome | biome: human gut; feature: human-associated habitat; material: faeces... | reverse complement strand
AGTTAATAAATATTTGATTTATTAAAAGAACTTACACAGTTTTCTTGACACTCCCATAAATGGTGCTTTTTTGTTGTCTTTTCATAGTTAGGATGGTATATATTTATTTTTATAAACTTAATAACTCTTTCTTTTTCTTCTCAAATTCTTCTTGTGATAATATACCTAGATTAATAAGTTCTTCAAGTTTTTTGATTTCATTTAAAGTGATATCAGTAATGTTTTGTGAATTATTATCATTATCTTCCTTTAAAACCGAATGGTTTTGCCTAACAATTTGTGTAAGTAAATCAATAATTTGCTTATTTTGTTCTTCAAGATTTAACATATGTTTTAAAAATAGATAATTTTGGTTATACATAGCAATAGAAGCGTATTGTGCTTCATAAGTGGCTTTTGAAAAATGCTTTTTTCTTGTGCTTATATTGATAGAGTATAATAAACTTTTTATCATATTTAATTCATTATCATCTAATGTTTCTAATCCAAAAAGATGAATAAATTCCTCAGTAGTTAAATCTTTATCAATCATATTTAAATCCTCACTTTCATTTATACTTATATTATATCGCATTAAATAAAAATAACAACAAATAAACATAAGGAGGTGTTTATATGGAAAATGAAATAGTATTAACTTTAGATAGAATTTCAGAAACATTAAAGAATTTAGACTTGTCAGTACGATCAATTACTAGACTTAGTGAAGAATTAATTGGATTAAATGAATCATTTAAAACTTTATCGAATACAACATCACAATTAGACTCTAATAATATATTTACGTTTTTTAAAGCTTTTGATAATGTGATAGCTCCAGTAAACAGTATTGCAAAATTAGATAGTACTTTGAGTGGACTTGGGGGATTAGGCGATAGATTAGGAGATACTAAAGATGATCTTTCTAAATTTTTTAAGGAAACAGAAATGGGGGCATCTATAGCTACATCTGCTACAGGACTATTTTCATCTGCGCTTACATTTTTAGCGTCTAATCCTGTGGTGGCTCTTATTGGAGGATTGGGACTTTTAACTGGAGCGGCTTTGGCATTGAATGATGCTTTTGGTAAACAAGATGAAAATTTACAGAAATTGACTGAAAAAAGTAAAGAATTAAGTGAAGAATCAATAAGTCTTAGAGATGCACAAAAACAATTAAATGAGAGTAGTAATGATTCAATGAATTCACAACTTGGAAAATATGAAGTTATCAAGTCATATGCTAGTGAGTTGATTGATTTAGGAAAAGGAAATGTTGAAGAAATTGCGAATGCACAGGGAAAAGTAGATGAATTAAATTCTTATTGTGGGGAAACTGTTGTACAAATTGAAAATGGGAAATTAGCTTGGATAGGAAATACGGAAGAAGTATTAAGAAATGTTGAAGCTATGCAGCTAAGAGCGATGATTACAGCGAATGAAGAAGCATATGGAGAAGCTTTGTTAAACAATGGGGCAATTATGTCAAATATGACAGAATCTCAGCAAAATTTAGCAGAGGTTCAACAATTATTTAATGAAAAAGTTCAAGAGTATATTGACAAAGGAATGAGTTATAGTGATGCGTATGCACAAGCATCTATATGGAATAGTGATTTGAAAACAACTATGGATGAATGTTCTGAAGCATATAGAAATTCAAGTTCTGCTATGGTAGAAAACCAATTTGCTCTGGATAAACAATCAGCTTTGGAAATACAATATATGTCATTATCAAAAGAATCTAAGATAGGCATTGATGAACTTGTAGGAGCATATGTTACCCTCACAGGAAAATATGATGAGCAATTAGGAAAAGGAAATGAAGTAACAGCAACTTGGGGAACTTTATCACAAAAGTTAAATGATTATAATGAAGTTATAGCTGGTCATGGTGATAAATTTAAACAGATGACTGACAAAGAAAAATCAAACGCTCAAGAATCAAGAGATGTTGTTATTAAGATGATGGCAGAAAAAGCTGTGAATTCGGCGCAGTCATATGATGAAATGGTTGTTAGTATGGGAAACGCTTATAATAAAATGACAGATAGCGAGCGTGCGTCTCTTAAAGATCAATATAATGCAATGGTTAGTAACTGTGATAGCGAGGGGGCTTTAATGCTTAGACAATATGCTGCTTTATCATTATATCTTGATAAACATAATATAGACATTAATAGCAAGAAAGGGAAGCAGTACATAAATAGTCTTAAATTAGCACAAGACCAAGGCTCAGCTGAAGGAAAGAAATATTTAGATTCAATTGATGATGAATTTAAAGATAAAGAAAGACACCCTGAACTAGATATAAGCAACAAGACTGCTATGAAGAGTATTGATGATATTCAAACGAGAATCAGTAATTTAAAAGGAACGACAGTATCTGTTAAATTTAAGTCAACTCCAAACGGCTTTGTAGTATCTGGAGATAAGTTTTCAGTTAAGCCTTATATGGCTGGTGGTTTCCCAGAAACTGGGCAATTATTCGTAGCTAGAGAAGCGGGACCGGAGTTAGTTGGTCGCATTAATGGGAAAACTGCTGTTGCAAATAACGATCAGATTGTTACCGGAATTAGTAGTGGGGTTTATAATGCTGTCAGAAGTGCAATGCAAGGTAATGGTGGTAATGGAAATATGAACATTCATGCGACATTTGTCATGGATGGAGAAGTTGTCGGAAAACAAGTGATTAAATATCATAATGGTGTTGTTAAACGTACTGGAACAACACCATTAATGATTTAGGAGGGTAATTATGGATATTTTAAAAATTAATGGTCAAGCTATTCAAAATCCTGTTGCATTGCAGTGGGAAGAGTCAGACTTGGATTCAAGTGAAGGAACAGGTCGTAATCAATTGGGTGATATGTTTAGAGATCGTATTACTATAAAAAGAAAGGTTTCTGTTTCATTTCCACCAATGAGAGATACACAAATGTCTTCATTATTAGAAGCAATTTCTCCAATGTTTTTTGAATTGGAATACCCAGATCCTAAACTTGGTAGACGTCACACGATGACTGTCTATGTGAGTGATAGAAGTGTTCCAGTGTATATGTTTGATAAAACAATGAATCAGTGGATATGGCAAGGCATGTCTATTGATTTTATTGAGAAGTAGGTGAGTTTATGATAACAACAACACAAGCATATAAAGATAAGATTTTAAGTGATCATCGAGAGATGAAAATGAAGGTAATATTTAATGGTCGTCAAGAAATTGACGGCCATTATTTAAAGAATGTTACGATTCATGAAGTGAGTAATGGATTGGATACATTAACAATTGGAGGAATATGTTCAAATAGTATTAAAATTGATATGTTTGATCCTGGAAATATTCCTTTTGAAGGAGGAAGTCTTGAAGCTTTTATTGGGATTCAACTCGCTTCTGATATTGAATGGGTTCCGATGGGTTCTTTTTTTATAAGTGAAATAACAAGAAATAATGATTATGAAGTGAGTCTTGAAGGATATGATGGTATTTCTTTATTAAATGATGAATATACGCCACGTATTGAGTATCCAGCAATGCTTGAAACTGTTGTTTTAGATATAACAAATCAATGTGGTTTAACTCTTAAACAACAGGTTTTCGAAGAAATTATGATAGAGAATCCAATGGATGTTACATGTAAAGAAATGCTTGGATATATGGCTTCTTTAATGGGAATGAATGCAAGAATGAATCGTTTTTCTGAGCTAGAATTTTATTGGTATGAAAGTGGACAATATGTTATTCCATTAGAATCACAATATCAATTGGGATTTAAAAAGACAAACTCAGCTTTGACTATTTCTTCATTGACAAGTGGTGATGAAGAGAATGTGATGAGTGTTGGAAGTGGCTATGGAATTACATTTGCTAATCCATATATGACGCAGGAAAGATTAGAATCTCTTTTTGAGAAAATCAATGGTTTTACATATACACCAGCCACATTAAAATGGCGTGGAGATCCTAGCCTTGAAGTCTGTGATATTCTTCATGTTCAGGAAAGTACCAAGGATATGTCACAAATTCTGATTATGGAGCATACGCTTTCTTTTGATGGTGGTATGAGCAGTACTATAGAAAGCAATGGTCAAAATGAGAAAGAAGTCGTCATGTCTAAAAGTCCTACGGAAATCAAATTAAAGAAATTTTATAATACTTTGATTGAATCTTATAAACAAACAACTGAAAAGATTTTAGGACATGATGGTGGATATTATGTTATTGATGTAGATGATAATGGTTATCCAAATGGATGGACAATTATGAATACACCGACTTTAAGAGATGATACGCATCTATGGAAAATGTCTATGGGTGGTTTTGGTTATAGTCAAGATGGTGGAAAGACTTTTGAAAACTTTGCTTTTGATTTAGATGGAAATTTTAGTGCTAATGCAATTAATACAGGTCAATTAAATGGTGATGAATTTGAACTGAATTTAGAAACAGGTACGATTTTAATTGGTGAAAGAGATTCAGATGGCCAAATTACACATCCTGTCTTTAGTTATGATAGAGAAAATGGTCTAACGATTGAAGCCATGAAAGAATTGAAAAAAGAAGTGAATACCATTAAAAACAATATATCAGTTTCTATCACTAGTAACTTTGTCAATCAGCAGACTTTTGATGAACAACCTCATCACTATTATCCAGATTATACAGTTCAGCCATTAAAACTGAACGCAATTGTTAAAGATACATTGCAAGATGTCATGAGTGAAGCAACAATTACATGGAAAAGAAAAGGACGTACTGATCAAGAATATGTTGATTTACTTGAACATGAAATTGCTGAAGGTTCACTCTTAACAATATCTCAAAATCTTGAAGAAAGTGTTGAATACAAAGCTTATGCATCCGTATTAACAGTTGATCAAGTTGAATTGCATGCAACTGCAAGTTTAACTATGAATTATAGTGTTTTAAAGGACACAAAAGTCAATGGGGAAATTTGTTCTATTGAGGCGTCAGCAACTTCGTTTGTTGAAGATCAAGATAATTATAGTCCTGGTAATATTACTTTAATTCCACATACATTGAATTGCCATTTTGATATTTGGAGTTATTCTACAGATTTAGGTTTAAGTTATATCAATATTGAATCTATTTTAACTTCAGAAGATGATACACATATTTTAAAGACAAATGTTGAAGGTATAACTTTCCATAATGAAACCAATGAACTGATGATTTCTAATGACTGTGTATGTTTTGATTATACAAATATAGTTGTTTTTAAATTAAAATGTGATGTTGAAGATGCTAATGATACTATTGCTTTAACAAAAGAAAGTGATATAGCAACACAAGTCAATCACATTGTGAGTGAAATGAATCAGTTAAGTGAACAATATCATTCGATTGTTCAAGATTTAGATGCTGTTAATGGAACGATTACAAGTAAAGTTGAAGATATGGAAACAAAATATAATGGAAATATTGAGGAAATCAATAAGAAATTAACAACAGTTATTCAGACATCTGAATCTATTGAAGAACAATATCAAACATTAAAAGAAATTATTGATGAAAATGGTAGTGATCTTCAAACTATTACAACTTATATTAGGAAAACTGCCAAAGGTATTGAGGTTGGAGAATTAGAAGCCAATGTCAAAACATTAATGGCACCAAGTTATTTTGCTATACTTTTTAATGATGAAGAGGTTATGAAATTAGAACAGAATCTTTTAACAATTGAACGTATCAAAGCTTTATCTGTTTTTCAGTTAGGTGATGCGATATTCACAACAAAAGCGAATGGTTTTGATATAACATGGGGAGGTCAGTAATTATGGCTAGTATTACAATTGGAAGTACAAGTGGATCTCGTCCATATTGTACATTATCAGTCACACAATCATCTCAAAATATTGCTAATAACTCATCAACAGTTTCTTATTCACTTGTTTTACATCGACCAAGCGCTATTTCTTCTAGTGCAACAAAGAAGTGGTCATGTACAATTAATGGAACTGTTCATAGTGGGAGTGGTACCATTGGTGGTAGCGGGAATAAAACCTTATTAAGTGGAACCCAAACTATTTCCCATAATCAAGATGGAACAAAATCTCTTTCTTTTAGTGGAAGTTGTGGTTTAGAGATTACATGGGGAAGTACTTATATTGGAACAATTAGTGGTAGTGGTTCCATGTCATTGACAACAATTCCGCGTGCATCATCTGTTTCAATGAGTGCAAGTACTGCTTATCCAAATGGGAGTATTACAGTAAATATAACACGTGCGAGTTCAAGTTTTACACATACACTGACATATAGTTGTGGAGGAAGTAGTGGAACAATTGCAACAGGAGTGGCTACTTCATATGCTTGGACAATTCCAGCTGCCTTGATTCATAACAGTCCTAATGCGAATCAGGTATGTACAGTGACTTGTTATACATATAATGGAGGAACACATATTGGAACAAAGTCAACAACATTTACAGTTTATTGTTATAGTCCATCAAAATTGAGTTCAACCAGTGGAAGTACAATAGGTAGTCTTTTTTCTATGAACATATCAAGGAGTAGTGGATTGTTTACCCATTCTCTTTGGTACTCATTTGGTAGCAAGACATGGCAAGGTATTGGGAATGGTATTTCTACAAGTAGCAGTTTTACTCCACCAATGAGTTTGTGCAATGAAATTCCTAAAGCAGCCAGTGGCAGTATGACAATTATTTTAAGAACTTATTATGGAAATACGCAAATTGGAAGTGATCAATATTACTATTATACAATGAATGTTCCTAGTTCAGTTGTACCAACTTTGAGTCAAGTTACATGTTCAGAATATATGAGCGATGTTCATAATCTTATTGGTGCATATGTTCAAAATAAAAGTCGTTTATCATTAGCCATTATAGGAGCAACTGGTTCCTATGGGTCAGTTATTACAACCTATAAAATTAGTGTTGCTGGACAAACAATCAATGCTGTTAGTGGTACAACAGGTATTATGACAACAAGCGGCAACCAGACAATTACTGCAACAATTACAGATTCAAGAGGCAGAACAGCAACCAAATCTATATCAGTCAATGTTTTACCTTATATTCATCCAAAAATTAATGGTGTTGGAGTGGAAAGAAACACAGATACAAGTGCTCTTGTCACTGCTAATCTTTTAGCAACAAGTTTAATTGTTAATGGTATTGAAAAGAACTTTTCTCGATACTTGATTGAATACAAATCAGTTGATGCATCATCATATACACAAATAGAAGCATCAGCAGAATCTTTAAGTTATGCTTTATCTAAAACAATAACAGGTTTAAACGAAGCCAAAAGTTATGATTTTAGAGTTTATGTAGGTGATGTTTTTGGGTATAACTCTGCTTATGAAATATTACATATTTCTACAGCATTTAAAAGTTTTGATTTTGATGTCAAGACTGGTCGCATTGGGATTCAAAAAGTACTTGAACATAAAGATAGTATTATTGAAGTTCCACATGGTTCTAAACTCTATGTTGGTGAGACACCTATAGATTTAGATAATATTTTAATATTTATAGAAGAATAAAAAAGAAAGGAGGTTTATATCTAAGCAACTTTATATTATAAAAGAAGGGTGGTGATAATATGACATGGAAAAGTCCTAAAGGAGAACTTTTATATAGAATTGGAGATGTTATGATTTCTACAAATTCGGAAAATCCATCAGCATTTTTTGGTGGAACTTGGCAATTATTATGTCCTGGTAGAACACTTGTATGTGTTGATGCATCACAAAATGAATTTAATACAGTAAAGAAGACTGGTGGAGAAAAGAACATTGTGTTATCATTGGCACAAATGCCTATCCATAATCATAGTGGTTTATCAGCGGTGAATGGGAATCATGCGCATCATCTCTATTCAAACGCTCCAGTTAGTGGTCAAGATCCTAATAGTGGGACCATTTATGCTGATAGTAGTATTTCAAGATATGCTGGATCAAATACAAGTAATATGCCATACTCTGTTCGTATTGGTTCAACATCTGCAAATTTAGGAATAAGTAGTTATGATGGTGCTCATTCACACACTATTACTATTAGCAATAGTGGTAGTGGACAAGCACATAATAATTTACAGCCATTTATGGCTGTGTTTATATGGGTAAGAATAGCTTAGATAATAAAAATATGCCTTATAAATTTAGATATATGGGAAACGATATTCTTGTTCCCACAACACAAGAATTAAATAATCATATTCATTCATGGGATGATTTAGTAGATAAACCAAGTTCATTCAATCCATCAAATCATAATCATAATTATGCAACTTGGTTAGGTACTCAGTATGCAAGTGATGAGGAATGGATGGGTTGGTATGATAAATATCAGGGTATAAGAAAAGGATGGATTGGCCATGCCGATGGCAATTATTTAAATATTGTTAATGAGTATAGTAATGATGGAGTTAAACTAAAAGTAAATGATGCAGAGGTAAGATTGGATTATACAACAACAAATCCTTATATTGGATATTTTTATCCTAGGCCTACTTCTAAAATAACTTTAGGAACTACAACCTATAGATGGTATAGATTATATCAATCTCAATCAAGCATAGATACTTCAGATGAAAGATACAAACAAGATATTAAAGAATTTGATGTACGTTATGAAAATTTCTTTATGTCTCTTAAGCCTATTCGTTATAAATGGAAAAATATATTAAATAATGATCATCATGATAGGGTTCATGGTGGTTTTATTGCTCAATGGGTAAAAAAAGCATTATATGATAATAATCTATCAGAAATGGATTTTGGCTTTTATTGCTATGATAATCTTAGTGAGAATAAGGAGTTACCGTTTAATGATTTACATTCTTTGGCATATACAGAAATGATTCCTCTAAATACTCATATGATACAAAAACTTTATAAAAAGGTTAATCAACAACAAAAAGAAATTGATGAATTGAAATCAAAAGTTAATAAAATGATAGAATTGATGAGAAAATAGATTGTTTTTATTTGAAGTGTTTCAAGAGCATTTTTTATATTAAGAAATAGGAGATAAATATGTCGTATAAATTTAAATATGGAAATCAAGAAATAGAAGTTCCTAAGAAAAGTGAGAGTCTTTGTTATCAATATGATCTAGGAGATAATGTTAATCTCAATAATATAGTCAAAGAAGGTTATTATCATCAGTTATCTAACGCAAACACATCATCTACATTAAATTATCCTATAGCAGAAGCAGGATTATTAACGGTTATAAAAAGAGGTTATATTTATCAAACATATCATACATATTGCAATAGTGGATTTTGGTATCGTAGTCAGTATAATGGAAGTTGGTATCCATGGAAAAAAAGTGCTGATACAAATCTATTAACATGGAATAATATGTCTGGAAAGCCAACGAGTTATACTCCAACTAATCATAATCATGCTTATGCGACTTGGTTAGGAGCACAATATGCAAGTGGAGGAGACTGGTTGGGATTTTATAGTGCATATGGGGGAAGTAGACGTGGTTACTTACAACATACTGCGTCTTCATTCTATATTTTATCAGAAACAGGGAATATTATTCTTTCGCCAAAAACGGACGTATTGTGCAATGCGAATCTGATTTTAGGTAATGTCAATTTTATTAGTGGACGTACAACAAGTGGAGCAAGTGTTGGTATGCTAGTGCGTGGAGATGATAATAATGTATATGTTGGCTATTATAATAATGGTACAATTATTCGAGGATCTTTTTGTAAATTAGGAAGTGCTAGTGGTGCAACAATAACTTCTGATAGAAATTTAAAAAAGAATATAACCCCATTAAATGATTATGAATTGTTTTTTTCAAAACTAAAACCGGTTTCTTTTGTTTATGATATAACTCATCATAAACGAACGCATTTAGGATTTATTTCTCAAGATGTTGAAAAAGCATTAAAAGAATCTTCATTAAATAATGAAAAGTTTTCAGGTTTATGTATAGATAAAATATCGAATTGTCAAATCTATGATGAAGATTCTGATGAAAGAATCTTATTAAATAAGGGTATAAAAGAAATTTATTCTTTAAGATATGAAGAGTTTATAGCTTTAAATACTCATATGATTCAAAAACAACAAACTGAAATAGATTCTCTTAAAAAAGAGATTCAAGAATTAAAAGAAATGATTTTGTCCTTATGAAGACAATAAACTCATTATAACTTTAACAAAAGTATAATTGTTATAAGAAAATAATTTAAAAATCTGGAGGATATCAATGGATATTGTAGATATTTTAAAAAGACATGGATGTCACATGTCTCAAGAACAACTTATGCACTTTAAGAAAGAATTTCATAGACATTATAAAAGCAATGCTGAGGTTGAACATGTCTTTCAAATCAGAAGAAAACAAGAGAAAGATTTAGAAGATTACAAAATATTAGTCAAAGTGATGAGAGAAAAAAATAATAAACTCAATATAGATAATCAAAAAATTAAGAATGAATTGATCATATATTATGGCAAAGAAAAGACCAAACAAGCAGGAGTTGATATAAAGTATATTGATTTTATAACATATAAAATTTTATCACTAACAGATAATATCGATGATTTTGAGATTATATTAAATCATTTTCTTAATACTCATGATGAGTATAAAAACTCAATAAAATCAGTAGAAGTTGAAAATAAAAAAATCACTACTGAAAGGATATAAAGACTATGGAATATAAAGCAATTATTAAAAGTATGAAAGAATACATTATGGGATGTCCCTATCTTGACGAATTGATAACTACCTATGAGAATGATATCAAGAGTTGGTTTCTTGAAGAAGGACCTAATCATAAAGAAAATATTTCTCAACATTATGTTGATGGTAATACCGAGAGAATCTTAAGATTCTCTTTTTCAATTCTTTTGAGTAAAAGTCAGGATTTAAAGATAAGTATAGAAGAAAGTGGATTCTATGAGTTATTTCAATCATGGATTGAAGATAACAACAATCTTCGGATATTTCCAATATTGAGAGATGGAATTCTTCCTCTTTCAATAGAACTTTTAACAACGGGATATTTTATAGACCTTAAACAAGTTGAAGATATAATGAAATATCAAATTCAATTACAATTTAAATATGAAAAGGAGAATGAAAAATGGATAGTGTAAGAGTCAAAAGAAGCCAATTTGCTACATTTTTAAATACAACACCAAATGGAGATACAGCAACTTATGCACGTATGGGTAAAGGAATTACTTCTGCATCAGTCGCTTATAATCCAACCGTGAATGATGAATTATATATTAGTGAGGATGGAGCAAATAAATCATTAGATAGTTATGCTCCTTCTATGGCAAGTGAACAAATTGCTTTTGCTGGTGACCCTGTTTTTGATTATGTTGATAGTTTAAGACAAGCACGTGCTGTAGGAACTGATGCAAAAACAGATATGCTAATGGTATATATTTATGATAAAGAAGCAGATGGTTCATATTGTGCAGAAAAACAGGAAGTTATTGTTTCTATCAATGAATTTGGTGGCGAAGCAGGTGGTGCAGTGACTATTTCTTATGATGCAGGTTTCTGTGGTGAGCCAGTTAAAGGAACAGTGACAATTACTAATGGAAAAGTCATTTTTAAGGAAGCAACAAAGCCAGAAGTGAGTGAATAATAATTTATCAAGAAGGTACAAGTTACCTTCTTTTTGTTATATAAAAGGGGGATAGTATGGAGACAGTTAATACAATAAGAATAAAGAATAAAAATGAATATATTATTCAAGTGAATGAGCAGGGAGATACAATTTCTTTCAATTTAGAAGATCCAGAACTTATGTTAAAACTTGATAAAACTTATCAGGATATTAGACGTATTCAGCAAACTGCAAAAGCACAGGAATTAGTTATTCGTAAAAAACAGGATCAAAAAACAGAAGGAATGCTTTCCCAAAATGAAAAATCTTTAGCTAAGTTAGCAGTAAAGATGTTTCAGGATATGAGAAAAGTCATGGATAACTTTTTAGGAGAAAATGCATGTCAGAAGATTTTTGGTAATCGTAATTATATAACAATGTATGATGATCTTTTTGAACAGTTAGAACCACATTTTGCAAAAATGAAATTGAATGCAGAATTATTTAAAAAACAAATTCAACAAAAATATACTCAAGATCAAGATGACATTCTCCGATGAAATATCCAAAATATGCATTCATTCATGACAAACAATATCAGATCAATACAGATTATCATGTTGCTTTAGAATGCTTACAGATTATTGAAGATGAGTCTATTGGTGATAGTGAAAGAACTTATGCAATCATTTATAAACTCTTTGGAATGATTCCAGAAGACCAGGATATGCATGAATTTATACGTATTGCTGGTCATTATCTTGGTTGTGGAGAACAACAGGAAGTTCAAAAACAAAGAAAAAGAGATATGGATTTCCAACAGGATTGGAAATATATTGTTGCAAGCTTTATGAGTGATTATCATATTGATATACAAGAGAGTCATATGCATTGGTATCAATTTATTCACTTTATACAAGGATTTACAGAAGAGTCTATGATGTCTAGAATTCGTGAGTTACGAAATTATGATTTAAGTGATATTAAGGATCAAAAGGTCAAAAGAAAAGTCATGGAAGCACAAAAAGGTGTGGAATTATCTACAAAGTTATCTTCTGAAGATCAGAAGGCAGTAGATGAATTTGAATCACTTTTTATTTAGGAGGTGATTGCTTTGGCAAATGAAATTATGATAATAGATGTAGAAGTGAAAGAAAAAGAATCAAAAGTTAAATTTGAAAATTTATTAAAGATGGCTGATAAATGTGCAAAGAACATTCAAAAAGTTTTTACGACAATTGGTCCAACTATAAACAGTAGTATTTCCCATACAGTTTCAGGAATTTCTGCTGTTTTGATAGGTACAAAAAATGTGTTGGTTTCATTATCAAAATCAGTATTAGGTTACTTAGGGGCTAATCAGGATATAATAGGGCTTATAAATAATATTAAAAATGTGATTGGAGATATGAGTTCACCTATAGAAAATATTTTAAATAATGGAATTAAAAAGTGTGTTGATTCAGCCAATCAGTTGGTCAACTCTTTTGTGAATGCTGGAGTTGCACAAGGAGCTTGGGCGAGTGCTGGTCAGGTGATGAGCGAAACAATGACAAAAGCATTTGATCAAATCAACAGCTTAATTCAAGTGGTAGGACAAAGTTTTCTTAATATATGGAAAAATGGTACTGGAGAACAAACGTTCAATCTGATTCTAGGAATCCTAGCAGCTATAAGCGATATTGTCAATGTCCTCATTAGCGGTTTCCAAACTGCTTGGGAATCTGCTAGTGTTGGAGAAGCTATTATCCAGAATATTTGGAATCTATTTAATAATGTCTTAAGTATAATAACAACTCTTTTAAACTTTATTGGTCAACTTGTTTCCATGATTGATTGGACACCAATTCTAGCAGGTGTTGAGATCATTTCTCAAGCCTTGGCAGATATTACAAGCATTTTTGATGAAGGATTACAAGGAATTATAGAGTGTTTATTAAATGGTGATTTTAGTGGAGCAGGACAAGTTTTGTCAGATACTTTTCAAAATGTCATTAATTATATTATTGAATTTATTGGATCTATCGATTGGGTACAGCTTGGATTAGATGTTGCTCAGATGATAAGTGATGGGATTGGCGCAATTATAGAATTTATTATGGGAATTGATTGGTTGTCTGTACTCACATCTGTTGGCCAATTATGTATTGAAGGATTAATGGCAGGTCTGCAATTTTTAGGAACTGTTGTTTTAGATTTGTTTGGAAAGATGGTTGATACGGTTTTTGAGTTTTTAGGAATTAATGGGGCGTCGTCTAAGTTTTTTGAAATAGGTTTATCAATATTAACTGGAATAAAAGAAGGTCTAACTGGAGTAGCAGAATGGTTTGGTGAATTGTTTACAAATGCTTATAATAAGGTCAAGGAAGCATTTTCTTCTGTATCAACATTTTTTACTGGGATGTGGGAAAATATTAAAAGTACATTTGGTAATGTTGTTAGCTGGTTTAAAGAACGTTTTTCTGAAGCATGGACGGCTGTTAAGAATGTTTTTTCAAGTGGTGGAAAAATATTTGATGGTATTAAAGATGGTATCTTAAATGGTCTTAAAACTGTTATTAATGGAATTATTGGAGGTATTAATAAGGTCATTAAGGTTCCTTTTGATGGTATTAATTATGCATTGAGACAAATTAGAAACGTAGATATACTTGGTTTTCAACCCTTTAGTTGGATTGGAACAATTAGTGTTCCTCAAATTCCGAAATTAGCACATGGTGGTATTGTTAATCGTCCAACTTTGGCAATGATTGGAGAAGCAGGTAGAGAAGCTGTTTTACCTTTACAAAATAATACCCAGTGGATGAAAGAACTTGCTGATATGATCAGTTTGAATCGTCAAAACAATAATGAAGAATCAACAATTAATCTTTATATAGATGGAGAAAAATTATACCAGTGGTTTATCAAAAAGCAAAGAAAAGAAAGGATTGTTCTTAATGGCTAAACAAGTATTAATTATTGAAGGATGGGAAGTCCCACACCTTATTAAATATGCAGTGAGTTATAACAAAGTTTGGGCAGATGATACTGGGCAAGATATGAGTGGTGAAAAAAAAGGAACTTTAATAGGATTATTTCCAAAATTGAATGTAGAAGTAGGTTCATTTCAAGCAGATGAGATGGCACTTTTTCTTTCTCAAGCAAATAAAGCAAAATTAAAAATTGAATGGCATGATGCAGAAAATCAAGTTATGAGAAGCGGTGAATATTCGCTGGATGATGTTACAATTGATTTGAAGAATGTTGAAAGAATGGTTTATAATCCGTTTTCATTTCAATTGACACCTATCAAAAAGAGGTGACAATATGTTTAAACAAAAGATAGATGAATATGGAAAAATGATTTCTATTCAAATACAATATGATGATATTATGATAGAACGTCATAATGTTATTTCGTGCACAAAGACTTTCAAAGGCGATATGTTTAAGTCTATTATGCAATATATTGATATTGAATTAGAGGGATTTCATAATGTAAAAGATAAAGAAGTTGTGGTTTCTTTTGGAGTGAAGCTAGAAGAAGATGAGAAATTTGAATATATATCATGGGGAACTTTTATCGTTGATAATGAAAGTATAGAGAAAGTTATTGAAACTCATTCTACTCGTTTTACTGCTTATGATAACTTGTATAAATCTCATATTAAATATGATTTGAATTTAGTCTATCCTATGACAGTTAAAGAATTTTTGATAAAGATATGTGAGAAATTAAATTATCATCTTGTAACATATGATTTTATCAATGCTGATAAAATGATTTACGAGGAAAAATACATTGATGAATATGAAGTAACATATCGTGATATCTTAGATGAAATTGCAGGTGTTGCAGGTGGTGGTATTTTATTAAATGGAGATGACTTATCTATTGTTTATCCTAGGACAACTGATTATGTGTTGGATGAGCATAATTTAAAGAGTTTAAATATATGTGATCAATTTGGTCCTATAAATACATTAGTATTATCAGATGATTATCAAGATGATACTTTTTATAAGGAAGATATATTATCAGTTGCTGAAAATGGCAGGACGGAAGTTAGAATTTCTCAAAATCAAATGATGCAAAAGAATAGAGAAGAGTTTATTGATGATTTATTTAATCAAATCAACGGTCTTGAATTCTATCCTTTTGAATTAGAAAGTTTTGGTTTTTGTTATCTTCAACCTTATGATCTTATCGTTATCAAAGACCGATTAGGGCAAGAACACAAATGTCTCATTTTGAATGATGTCATAAGTGTCACAACAGGTTTAAAAGAAACGATAAGTTGTTCTTTACCTGAATCAAATGTTACTGATTATTCTAAAGCGAGTAAGGAAAAGAAAAAGCTTTATCAAACAATTTTAACAGTTGATAAGCAAAAACAAGTTATTGAAAGTGTTGTTAAACAAAGTGAAGAAAGTATAGAACTTGTTAATGATTTTAAAATTTCACTTGATGGTATTGAAAGTCAAGTCGAAAAAGTCTCAAATGCTATTTATAAATTTGAAACGGGTCATCATAATATATTTGAGAATTGTAATCAATTTCTTTATAAAGATATAACTTCTACTGATATTGAATATAAAGATGATATGATTTTAGGAATTAATAAGGATTATATGCAAGGCAAGGATATATGTATTTCTGTAGATATTTGTGTTATTGGTGGAAGAGTTGGAGAACTTGGCAATTATATTGGAGCCGAGTTTGAAATAGGCTATGCAGACAGTACAAAAAAATTGTATAGCACAAGATGGTATCTGGGGCAGTACAGTTTACAATATCTTCTTCAAACAAGTACCATTGACCATGAAGAACGTATATGGGCGCATTTCAAGATTGAAGATAAAGAAATTGTTTCAGTTTCAAACTTGAAAATAATGATTGCTTTAAATGCACAAAAAGCAGTTATAGCTAATCCAAAAGTTGAGTTTGGAACATATCCAAGTGGGTTTGAATTTGATGTAACTTATGTAAGAGATAACGTCGAAACAATCCAAAAAGATTATACTGAAATGAAACAGGAAGTAGGAAGTTTATCTCTTCAAGCTGTTTCGCTGGAAGAACAAATAACAACGATTCAAGGTGATGTCTCGTCAGTAGAAACAAGATTACAAAGTACTGAATTCAAATTAACACCAACCGAAATTACTGCGATGGTTAATGAAAAGATTGGAACTGATGGTGAATTAACATCAATGAAAGTGACAATTAATAAGGATGGTCTTGATGTTAAGAATGGAGCAATTTCCATTACAAACAACAATGGAGTAAAAGTATTATATGCAGATACTTATGGAAATTTGATTGGTAATCAAATTACAATTAATAACTTGAAAACAAGTTCGGGATTGATAGGGAAATTTATAATTGATGATAAAGGATTATCTTATAAAGAAAACTTAAATATCGATCAAAAACCATGTACATTCCAATTGGATATTCATCCTAATGCTCAAGATAGTTTTATGAATTGGAGTCTTAAAACAAATGATCAAAGTGCTGATGAATTTACTGGTTCTTTAACATATTCAGGCATGGATTGTCGTTCTATAAATAGTATGTTTTTTACATCTGCAATGGCAGATATTGGTGATTGTTCAATATCAGAACTAGCAGCCTCATATATAAATATAGAACAAAATTTAAGAGTTCTGGGGACAACAAATTTAAATGAATGTAATATAACTGGACAATGTTATGTTCGAAACAGTAAAGGACAATCAGTATCTATGAAAAGAATTGCCGATTTAGTCGGCTGAGGAGGATGTATGGAATTTAAAAATATAGAAATTATAAATATTGCTAATGCATTAACAAATATCTACAATTGCTCTAAGACAGCAAAACAAAGATTTTATATTGCCAATGTTGCAGATGATTTTCTACACAAAAGCAGTATGTTAAAAATAGAAATTAACAAAATAATCGAAGATGAAGGAAACGTTGAAGATGGCAAAAAGAAATTAGAAATAACAAACGAACATTATGTTGGTTTAATGGATGGTGTTACAAAGATTGAATTTGATAAAGTTCCTTTATCATTGTTGAATGATATTGATGTACAAATAAACGATATGATTGCAATAAAAAAAATAATCAAGGAAGGTGATTGATTGTGAATCCTGAAATAGCACGTATTACATTTAAAGATAAAAAAGATTATCAAGTCCCAAATGCAGATGAAGAATTTCTTATTCGTGCTAAAGATATGAATGAAATAAAAAATACCTTTAATGACAGTGCACAAGCTATACAGAACGCGTTAAATCAAGTAAGTGAAGCATACAACTACTTAGGGGATTATAAGGTAGAAAATGGTTTATTCTATTTTAAAAAGGCTGATGGAGCATGGGGAGAAGGAATCAACCTCAATGTGTCAGTTGAAGAGTTTGAAAGCGTTGTGAGACGTGTGACGAGTTTAGAAACAAACGGTGTTGCAGTTGGGGATACATTGCCACATGGTTCTATTGTTTATGTCGAAGGTGATGAAAAAGATATTCCAACTGGATATCAAAAGCTCGATATAGTTCCCCAGCCATCTAAGCAATTGTTAATCAATAATGATTTTCAGGTTAATCAAAGAGGTCAGACTGCATATAGTGGAGAAATGAAGAAATGCTTTGATGGTTGGTTTTTAATAAGAGGATATGTAACAAATGTCGCTTATGCCACTTATCCAAAACCTGAAAATGGGATATTGATGGTCTATAACACCGAATATGAAAACAATCAGTTATGGCAATTTCTTGATGGAGAACTAGATTATGAAAAATATTATACATTATCCTATATGGTAGATGGAGTTCATTATAGTTTTACATTTAAGCCAACGCCAACTGGATATCAAGAAAATGTCCACGATAAATTTAGGATTTATACTGCATTAGAAAGTTCTAGACAGAAAAGAGCTGTTTGTATTGATCTGTTTAAAGGAAAAGCTATTAATCTGGAATATATAGACCTATTCGAAGGAAAGATTGCGTATCAACATCGAAAAGATTATGCAACAGCATTGATTGAGTGTCAAATGGTCGCTAGAGAAATAGAGATTAATCAATCTGGGTACGTCGCTGGATCAACACCAGTAAAAGGAACGATAAATTTTTGCATAGAGATGAATGTGATACCTACTTTTGTAATTATTAGTGCTGGAACAAGGCAAAATGTAGCTAGTGTCAGTATAGAAGTAAATAGTAAAAGACTTATTTATACAATAACAACATCCGCAGCTGGGTATTTTACATTAGATGGATATAAACTTATTCTAAGCTGTGAAACAGCATAGAAAGGAGGAAACTTATGGGATTTTATGTACAGAAAGTATCACAGACTGCACCAGTATCCAATGTATCTGTAGATGATTTGGAAATAGGAAAAGATGAAGATGTTATAAATATTAAAGGAACAAAAGTTCTCTTAAACAGTATTGGTTTCTACTGCGGTGAAAGAAATGGATGTATTTTAATAGGGAATTATCAGGAATGGTTGGAGGCTGGAAAGCCAGTTATGCCAACAGAATAGGAGGAAAAGGCAATGTTTAAAGAATTCAAATTTACTCTCCGAAAACTCGGGGGGGGGGGTACAAATCCCCATTATTACAAGAAAGGAGGACGCTATCGCTTAGGGGTAGCAACTCCAAAAAGAGAAGAGGTGGATGCATGTAGCATTCACTGTGATAAGTTATGTTAGCCCTATTGACAGAAGGCAGTTTTGAAAGTGGAAGAAACGACTATGGAGCATATATAAAGTTTCCAGATGGAACATTAATTATGTGTGGATCTGTAAAAATCAACGTAACTGAAAACAACACTTATTCAGGATCTGCAACCGTAAAATATCCAATGTCGCCATCGATAATTCATTATATTGGAGTTACAAACATTTACACTTATTCTCCTGCCAACATATGGTCGACCGCTTCTCGGGAATTATCTGGATGCAAGTTGTATTTTAACAATAGAGTTGGCTTAAACACTGGTCAGTCTGCTGATGCAAATTGGTTTTTAATAGGACGCTGGAAATAACTTATCACAAATGCTATTAAGCAAAACATATGCTAAAAATGCAAAAATACGAAGATACGAAATGGATAACAATTTCGAGTGGAATTTATTATAGAATTATAAATGGAATATTATATATAAGGTTTGTATATGTTAATTTTTCTTTCGATTCATTAAACAAATGGAAGACTGTAGGGTTCTTACCATTTGAAATAGATTCACAGTTTGATTATCAGATAAATAATAACTATACATACAATAATATTGTTGATATAAGAGTTATGAGCAGTGGTGAAATGGTTGCTGCTTCTGCAACAAGCACAACAGTTCAATTGGCTGGTATGGTTATAATTCCACTATAATAGCAATTCTTTTCTTTTAGATAGCAATATAAAAAATGTATATTGTACCAACAAGTGAAAGTTTTAAATGGGAAAAATACAATCTGATCAATCCAGATACCGTAAAATTTGTAACATATAATGGAACTGTATATTACAATAAATATTTAGGGCTTATGCAAATAACATTAGCTCTACAGGATAATAGTCATCACGGTGCCGATTATTATATTATTGGAAAATTTCCAGAGCAACTTAAACATTTAATCAAAAAAACAGTACGATTAAACGATGGGATATGTACATCCATCAATGGAGCAGCAACAGCAATGTATCTGGAAATTATGGAAAACGGGGATTTGCGAGCAGTCACAGCTGTAGGTAATCCAGAAGGGTATAGATATAGATACAACTGTGTATTTAATGTTGATATGTTTGATTAGTTCTCATGCACTCATAGAGTGCTTTTTATATATAAAAAATTGAAGGTGAGGAAAATGAAGAAAATGGAAAAAGTTTTCAATAGCATTGTAGCAGTCATTGCTACATTTTTTACTTATTTGTTTGGAGGATGGGATATAGCTTTAATTGTACTTGTTGCCTTTATGGTTCTTGACTATGCAACTGGCATGATGTGGGCTTATATACAAAAAACTTTAAATTCACAAATCGGATTCAGAGGTTTGATAAAAAAGTGCATGATTTTGGTTGTTCTTATTATTGCAGTTTTACTAGACAGAATGATTAATTCAGGAACAGCTGTATTTCGAACTTTAGTTTGTTATTTCTACATAGCAAATGAAGGAATCTCTTTATTAGAAAATGTTTCTCATTTGGGATTACCTATTCCAGATAAACTTAAAAATGCATTACAGCAATTAAATGAAGTTGAAAAATAAGATGCGATGTATGACTAATCTTAATTAAGGAGGAAAATATTATGGTAAAAATGAAAGTACAAGATTTTATTACAAAAGCTATACAAGTTGAGAAAGTTCCTACATTGTATGGATGGGGTAAGTTTATGAATAGTTATAATGGGAATTATTTACTTTGTGATTGTTCAGGATTAATTAAAGGAATTTTATGGGGATATCCTGAGAAAGGGAAATATGCTTCCAATCAGGTTCTAGATATCAACGCAAATACAATGATTAAGCAATGTTCAAAGGTTTCTACAAACTTTCATAAATTACCTTTAGGAGCGCTAGTTTGGATGAATGGACATATTGGAATTCATGTGGGAAGTGGTGTATGCGTTGAATCTAGTCCTATTTGGGAAGATGGTATCCAATGCACATTTATTAAGGGAAGTGGGTATTCTAATACCAGAAAACTTAAAGAGCGTAAATGGACAAAACAAGGCTTATTTGATAAATATATTGATTATTCCCAAAATCCAGTTCAATCTCATAAATCAATTTTTGAAATTGCAAAAGAAATTATTGCTGGACTATGGGGAAATGGTCAAGAACGTAAGCAAAAACTTGAAAAAGCAGGTTATAACTATCATGATGTTCAATCAGAAGTCAATAAATTAATATCTAATCCCAAAACAACAACAGAACTTGCAAAAGAGGTTATAGCTGGAAAATGGGGAAATGGAACAGAACGTAGAAATAAACTGATTAAAGCTGGATATGATTATGATGCAATTCAGGCAAAAGTAAATGAAATTTTAAAATAATAAAGAATAGTAAGATTTAATTGTTCAAAAGAATGATTAAGTCTTTTTTATTTTCAATTCTCATTTTATTTTGTTATGATAATAAAGAGAAGGTGAAATCATGGCAAAAGGAAGATTATTTGAAATATTATATTATTTAATTGATAAAAAAGAAACAACTGCAAATGAATTAGCAGAGTATTTTGAAGTTTCTGTACGTACAATATATCGTGATTTAGATCGCCTACTGGTTGCTGGAATTCCTATTATTACAAAACAAGGGAGTAAAGGAGGTGTTTCATTAGATAAATCCTATGTTTTAGATAAAACATTATTAGACAATCATGAACAAGAACAAATCTTATTGGCTTTACAAAGTCTATCTTCTTTACAACTAGATGAATATAGTAATTTATTTCAACGTATGAAAAATATCTTTCAAAAAGAGAGTCATGATTGGATAGAGGTGGATTTTACATCATGGCATCAAAATAAAGAAATGAATGATAAATTCAATCTTTTGAAAACAGTGATTTTTAAACATCAAATTATATCTTTTGAATATATCAATGCACATGGTGATAAGAGTTATAGAACAGTTTTTCCTATTAAAATATTCTTTAAAGCCAATGCGTGGTATTTACAGGCATATCAGTCAGATAAAGATGTTTATAGAACTTATAAGTTGTCACGAATGAATGAAATTTGTTTACATGAAGATTATTTTGACTTACACAAACTGACTAACATTCCTCAAGTTTTAGAATACCATGAAGATGTTAAAAAAATAGATGTTATTCTTAAATTTCAAAAGTATCTAGGTAGTTTTGTCTATGATGAATTCCCATATCATGATATAACAGAAGATAACGATGGTTATTTGGTAAAAACAAGTGTACCTAATCATCAATGGCTTTTATCTTTTCTATTATCTTTTGGCAAAGGTATAGAGATTATTGAACCTTTAGAATTAAAACAAGAATATGTGAAAGAAATACAAGATATTCTTAATATTTATAACTAACCTGACATATGTTGTCAGGTTAGTTATGTTATGATGGAAGCAGAAAGAAGGTATAGTATGGAAATGATTACACTAACACCAGAAAATATTAAAAAGGAACATATTTGTTGTGCCATTGCAAGTGAGAAAGATCCACAAGTTCATTCTAAAAAAACTTGGTTAAAAGAACAGATGAATAATGGTTTAATCTTTACGAAAATGAATGTGAGAGGAAAATGCTTTATTGAGTATTTACCACTAGAATATGCATGGGTTCCTATTCAAGGTGAAAATCTTATGTATATTGATTGTCTTTGGGTTGCGGGTAAATTTCAGGGACAAGGTTATGCTTTACAGTTGTTAAACAGTTGTAAGCAGAAAAGTATAGAATTAGGTAAGAAAGGGTTAGTTATCCTTTCTTCACAAAAGAAATTGTCTTATCTTATGGATTATCATTTCTTAGTGAAACATGGATTTAAGAGTGTTGGAACATGGAATGGTATTTATGAATTGATGTTCTGTTCGTTAAGTGATGATGCGAAAGTACCAATATTTGCAGTACCGGAAATGGTTGATGATGGTTTGGTTCTTTATTATACTCATCAATGTCCATTTTGTGTTAAATATGTTCAAATGCTTAAAGACTATTGCAAAGAACAAGATATTCCACTTCAATTAAAACATATAGAAACTCTTGAACAGGCGCAAAACGCTCCTACCCCATTAACAACTTACAGCCTGTTCTATAATAAAAAATTTATGACAAGAGAAGTTCAATCAATAAAAAGATTTGAAAAGACTTGGGGTGAACTTCATGGTTAAATTAGATTATAAAAAAGAATATAAAGATTTATATATGCCTAAGGGCATACCTACATTTATTGATGTTCCACCAATAGCTTATGTGATGGTGGAGGGAAAAGGAAATCCAAATACATCAAAAGAATATCAAGCAGCAGTTGGTATACTTTATGCAATTTCATATGCAATAAAAATGAGTAAAATGGGAAAGAATCAGCCAGTTGGTTATTTTGATTATGTTGTTCCACCATTAGAAGGCTTATGGTGGGGAGATGATGAATATTTTGATGGTAAACGTATAGTTGATAAAGATAAGTTTTATTGGAAGTCAATGATTCGCTTACCTGAATTTGTAACACCTGAATATTTTGAACAAGTCAAAAAAGAAGTTGCTATTAAAAAACCAGAAATTGATGTTAGTTTGTCACAGTATTTTGTATATGAAGAAGGACAATGTGTTCAAATCATGCATAAAGGTTCATATGATGATGAACCTGAAAGTGTGGCGAAAATGAATCAGTATATGAAAGAGCACAATTATATATGTGATATCAATGATCATCGTTATCATCATGAAATCTATTTGAGTGATCCTAGGCGTTGCAAACCAGAAAATTTAAAAACAGTCATTAGACATCCAGTGAGAAAAAAATAAACTGGATGTTTTTTCTATTAATTTTAATGATAGAACTCATCATCACTGATATATTCATAATGATATACAGGATATGATTTATTTTGACTGATTAACTTTATGAGAAAAATTGAAGGGAAAATACATACAAGAGTGATGAAATATTGTGCTATTAAAAATATGACATTTTGTTATTCTCTCAATCTGAATGTCCATTATGGAAGTATGATGAGAACTTTGATGGTTTGTCTTGAAAGATATTGTTATAGTAAAAAAAGAATTTAAAAATTTTATTATTTTTTTCTTCTAGATTGACGATTATAGATGAAATACATCTTTTCCAATCAATTCTAGACAGTGATGAAAGAATAAGAATAATCATTGCAAAAAGAAGTCAAAAAATAAAAATGCATATGATTTGAAAGATTTCTATATCTTATTATACTGTTAAGAAAAAGGAGGTATGTTGCAATGGTTAATATGCAAAAAGTAGCAGTCATTGGTTGTGGGTTTGTTGGTGCAACGTCAGCTTTTAGTTTAATACAAAGTGGATTATTTTCTGAAATGGTATTGATAGATGCAAATCATGAAAAAGCTGTTGGTGAGGCTATGGATTTAAGCCATGGAAGTGCTTATTCAACACCAGTTAAGATATATGCTGGAAGTTATGATGATATTGTTGATGCAGGGTTAATTGTTATTACAGCAGGTGCGAATCAAAAACCAAATGAGACAAGATTAGATTTGGTGAAGAAAAATGTTTCAATATTTAAAAGTATTATTCCAGAAATTAAGGAAAGAAATTGTGAAGGAATTTTATTAATCGTTTCTAACCCTGTAGATATTCTCACATATGTAACATTAAAGTTATCTGGATTTCCAGCAAATCGTGTGATCGGATCTGGAACTGTTCTTGATACTGCTAGATTGAAACATGTATTAGGAGAGCATCTTCAAGTAGACAGTCGTAATATTCATGCTTATGTTATTGGTGAGCATGGAGATAGTGAATTAGCAGTTTGGTCAGGTGCACAAGTTGCTGGAATTCATATTAATCATTTTTGTGAATTACGAGGCCATTTTCAGCATCAGGAAGCTATGAATAGGCTTTATCAGGAAGTACGTGATAGTGCTTATCATATTATTGAAAGAAAAGGTGCAACATATTATGGTGTTGCTGTAGCAGTGAAACGAATTGCTGAAGCAATTGTTAAAAATGAACATGCTGTGTTGCCTATTTCAAGTTTGATGCAAGGTGAATTTGGTTTAAGTGACCTTTGTTTAAGTATTCCAACCGTTGTTGGGAACAAGGGAGTTGAAATGGTTGTTGATATTTATTTGGATAACGAGGAAAAGCAAAAACTCTTAGAGAGTGCCCATGCATTAAAACAGGTTTTAGAAAGTTTGGATATTTAAAAAGGAGTGTATAACTCCTTTTTATTGTGGATAAATATGCTGATCAATTTGAAAATATAAGGATTGTAAATCTCTTTTCAGAATTTCTAATGGACCAATCATATCAGATTTATCCAAAGTTGTACAAGCAACAGACATCATATCTATCATATCAATAGCTTGTGATAAGTGCTGTAAGGTTTCATCTAATAATGTCTTTTCTTTTTCCATTTTGTATACCTCGCTTTTTGATATAGTATACCTAACTCTTATCATTATTATAATATATTGCCGAATATTCGGCAATATTATTGTGAAGAATATCACTTTATAATAAGAAAAGAGAGGAGTGGTTTTCATGATTACTTTTGAACCATTTTTTGAAACTTTAGAGAAAAAGGGCATATCACAATACCAATTAATTAATGATTATGATGTTAGTAGAGGAACGTTAGATGCATTGCGTAAAAATAAAAGTGTGACTTTAAATACTATCGTGGATTTATGTATGATATTAGATTGTGAAATTCAAGATATTGTCAGAGTTATAAGGGATTAGTACAGCCATAAGGGCTGTTTTTTTCTACATTTTTTTTCGAAAATATAAAAAACAAAATAAACCGACTCTACAATGTAAAATATTTATGATATAATAAAATAATTGATTGGAGGGGACAAAATGCATATTCAAGATAAAGAAATTAGAAGGGTGATTCATGATGAAAAAGAATATCGTTATGGGAGATTTATAGATATTCAATCTCAATTAGAAAGAATGACAATTTCTTTAGATGAGGATAATGGCTGTTATCGTATTAATGCAAGAATGAATGATCATAATGAACGTATTATTATATCGATGAAAATTTCACACGATGGAGAAATTATTCAAAGTTCATGTTCATGTCAGATGCATAATCATTGTCGGCATATGGCTGCGATTTTATTTCATTTGAGAAAATTAACAATATCATCTTTTCCATATTTTTATGAACAAAATGGTGAGGATAATAAAGTATTAAAGTTAAAACAGATAGAGCAACAAAGACAAGAACGTATTTTATCAAAGAAACAGCATGATTCATTAGATTTAATACAATTATATAAAGATCAACTGTTAAGAGAATCACTGATTCCACTATCATCTCAGCAGTATCAATTAAAGATTTTTGTTCAAAGGAGAAAAGAAAAACTAATTATTGCATTAAAAGTTGTTAATGAAAATCAAAGTTTTGTAGTTAAAAACATTGAAACTTTTTTAAATGCAATTGTTCATCATGAGAGTATTAAATATGGCAAAACATTTGAATTTATCCATAGTGAAAGTGCTTTTGATGATAATTCATTAGAAATATTAAATTTTATAAAAGAATGCTTTTTAAAGAATCAATTCTTACAAAAAGGTTTAATGAAAGCACTGATTGTCAGTGATGAACATATTGATGCTTTTTATGATCTTATGAGTTCACTTCCTTCATCATATTGTGATATAGGTTTTGATAAAAGAGAATATCGTATTCCAATAGAAATATCTTCAAAAGAAGAAAGTTATATACTAGATTTAAAAGATTATCAGGAATTTGATCAGGTCATGATGACATCAATGTATATGTATACATTAGAAGATGATATAATGTATAAATATGATTTTCACGAACCGGAGAAATTAATAGCATTTTTACGTAAATTATTAGAAAGTCGGGGAGGACTTTATATTTCAAAAGAGATGCTAACTGATTTTTATAAATACATATTGGTTGATTTATTAGATGATATTGATTTAGATACACATCTATTTGATGAATATCGTCAAGAGAATATGATTAATTTATATGGTGATATGAGTAAGGATGATCAGATCTGTATTCAGTTAGAATATATTTATGATGATGGCATCATGTACGGATTTGATAAGGATAATCAACATAAATCAAAGGAAGCTGATTTAATTGAAAACTATCTAAAGCCATATATAGAAGATATTGATGATCATGTTATTTATTTACAGTATGACCATGAGTTTGCATATCAATTTATGAAAGAAAGTCTGCCATATCTTTCAACTTATTGTCAGGTATATGTGACTGATGCTTTAAAAGGTTTTTCAACGAGTCAGGACATGCACATTCAAGTAGGGGTGAATATGAGTCATGGCTTGCTATCAATCCATATTGACAGTGTTGATGTAGATAAAAATGAATTGATAGATATTTTAAAAGCATATAAGAAAAAACGTAAGTTTTATAAATTAAAAAATGGAAAAATTGTTTCTTTAGAAAATAAAGAGTTTAAGGAATTGGATGAATTGACAACATCCTTGCAACTTAAATCACAAGATATTGTGAATGGAAATATAGAAGTTCCAACATATCGTTTATTTGAATTAGATCAAATGATGAATCATGAATCAGTTATTGATTATACAAGAGGAGAAGAATTTGATCAATGGATGAAGCGATTGGAGACATCATCTCAAGATTATCAGGTGCCTACACCTTATCAAAATATATTGAGAGAGTATCAGGTTGAAGGATATCAATGGCTACGTTTAATGGAACATTATGGTTTTGGTGGTATTTTGGCAGATGATATGGGATTGGGAAAAACACTGCAAATGATTGTTTATCTTGAAAGCATGAAAGATCAAGATACTCATTTGGTGATTACACCAGCAAGTTTACTGTTGAATTGGCAGGATGAAATTGAAAAGTTTTCAGCTTCATTACGTGTTTTGTGTATATATGGACAAAAGGCACATCGTGATGAATTGATTGAAAAGCTTGATCAATATGACGTTGTTATTACTTCATATGATTATTTAAGAAGAGATATTGATATGTATGAAAATAAAAATCTACATACTATTGTTCTTGATGAAGCACAATATATCAAAAATCCTAAAACACGCAATGCGATATGTGTCAAAAGATTAAAAGCAAAACAGCGTTTTGCTTTAACAGGAACGCCTATTGAAAATTCATTAGCAGAGTTATGGTCTATTTTTGATTTCTTAATGCCATATTATCTATATCATTATGCTTATTTCTTAGAGAATTTTGAAAAACCTATTGTGAAAGAACATGATGAGGATAAACAGTTAAAACTTAAAGAGATGATTTCACCATTTGTTTTAAGAAGAAATAAAAAAGATGTTTTAACTGAATTACCTGATAAAATTGAACAAACATTATATTTACGATTTAATGAAGAAGAAGAAAAGTTGTATTTAGGGAACCTTGTTCAAGTTAATAAATCTTTACAGGAAAAATTAGATATTCATCAATTAGGAAGAATTGATATTTTAGCAATGTTAACAAGATTGAGGCAACTCTGTCAAGATTCACGTTTATTGTATGAAACAGTTGAAGAACCATCTTCTAAACTCAAAGGATGTATGGAACTTATTCATTCTTTAAAAGAGAATCATAAGAAGATTTTATTGTTTTCATCATTTACAAGTGTCTTGCATTTGATCGAAGAACAGTGTCATAAAGAACATATTTCATATTATTTATTAGATGGAAGTATCTCTAAAGAGAAAAGAAAGAAAATGGTTGATGCTTTTCAAAATGATGAAACAACTTTATTCTTAATATCTTTAAAGGCAGGTGGAGCTGGTTTGAATTTAACAAGTGCTCAGGCAGTTATCCATTTTGATCCATGGTGGAATATGTCAGCCAAAAATCAAGCAACTGATCGAGCTCATCGGATTGGTCAAAAAGAAGCTGTTCAAGTCTTTTCACTCATTATGAAGAATAGTATTGAAGAAAAGATTATGGATTTACAAAATCAAAAGAAGAATCTTGCTGATACTTTTGTGGAAGGAAATGAAGGTATGATTTCTACAATGAGTATTGATGATATGAAAGCATTGTTTGAAATATCATAATATATATAAATGAAGAATTGAGAGGACAAAAAGTCTTATCAATTCTTTTTTATTATAATGAATAGTTGAAAGGAATGACGTCTAGAAGAGGAGGAGAAACAAATAAGTTTTTATCAGATAAAATATATTTTTATATTTATTGATATAGAAAAGACCTAGAAGTATAAGCAAAACTTCCACCATTTTATAGAAAATAAAAATACGAAGTCTATATAGTTTGTGAAATACAGAAAAGTCCTGAATAAAGGAGTGAAAAATATCAGGAGATAAATAAAAAATAAAGATAAATATAGAAAAGTGTAAAAATGTATATAAAATTGGTAAAAGTGAAGAATTTACAAATTTTTGAATGTCGAATATTGTAGAATAAAAGACAAATTAATGCTTTATTTGTCATTTTAAAGGTCGTTTTGCGCCTAGATATTGCAAAAGTGCTTGAAAAAGGGTATTTCGTATATAGGGGAGGTATTTATATGAAAGTCACATATCGTGAAGATTCAAAGATGAATCACTATGAAATGCAGTTAGTTGTTCATCCAAAGAATAGGAGACTGGCAAAATTACTAGCGAAACAGTTTAAAGAAACGCTTGGAGAAATTGAAGTTTTGGATGAATATAGAAATAAATATCCTTTATCATTATTAGCAGTTTATTATTTTGAAATGGTTGATCATAAAATGTTTGTTTATACAGAAAATGAGGTTTTTCGGCTTCATTGTGTAACAATGGCTGCCTTAAAGGAAGCTGTAGAATCTTATGGTTTTTATCAGGTTAATGTGAGGACACTTGTCAATGTGAAGCATGTTGTAAAATATAAAAAACAAAAAGGATGTCGTCGCCAAATGATCTTAGATAATGGTGATAGATTAATTTCAAGTCGTCATTATCGTGAAGAATTTGATCGTATGATAGAAGAACGACATGAGTCAAGAATTCTTGAAAAAGACCCAGATAATCTGAGTCATGAAAAGTAATGATGAATTTTATTACGTGGATTTTTGTGGGACATAATTTCTTTTTGTTTATGTGCTGACATATGAGTATAAATCTGGGTTGTTGTGATGGAACTGTGACCAAGAATTTCCTGAATATATCGAATATCTACATCTTCTTCTAACATCATTGTTGCAAATGTATGTCTAAACATGTGTGGAGTAATATGTGAATCGATATGAAACAGATGACAGTATTTAACAATCATAAAACGAATAGATTGTTCAGAGAGATGATGCCCTAATCTATTAATAAAAAAGTAAGGGCTTTTCTCAATTTCATCTTGGAAAAGTCTTTGATAGGATAGTAGAGATTGAATGAGATTTTGATTATCAATATAGATAATTCTCTCTTTACTTCCTTTCCCATTAATAATGATGGTATTCTCACGAATAAAAACATTTGATTTTAAAAGATGGGAAACTTCACTGACTCTTATCCCTGTACAAATTAACAATTCTAAAATAGCGATATCTCGTGTAATAACACGATTTGATGTTTGTTTGGAATAAGCATAAAGAGACTGGTAGAGATGGTTTAATTCATGAAGTGTAATTGTTTTTGGTAAGCGTATGGGTTCTTTAAAGCGATAATCTATTTTATGAAATGGATTTTCTTTTAAGAAATCCTGTTTTTCTAGATAAGTATAAAAAGCTTTAATAGCAGCAATCTTTCTTTTCACAGTTCTTGGTTTATATGTTGTATGAAGTTGTTGGATATATACAGATATATCTTTTTTATTTTTTAAGTTTTTAAACTGCATATAGGTGTAAAACTGGTTAAGGTCAATCCGATAGGCTTTTAGTGTTTTGCCAGTCAATCTCTTTTGATATTGACAATAATTTAAGTAATTTTCTACATGTTTATATTTCATTTTTGTATCCTCCTAATGATATTGCTATATTAGTATGACAAATTTTGACAAAAAAATGAATGGTATGAGATAAGAAAATCATTAAATATTGTCATTAATACGACAATACCAAAAATAAATAAAACAATATATAATGTAAAAGTATAATATTATAGATGGTTTGTAGTTCATATGTTATCTTCATCTTTAGTAAAAATGTGTATATATGGGTAGTTATCCTTGGGGAGGATGACTTTTCTTTTATAGGGTGTTATCGCAATAAAGATAATATTAATATTTGAAATTCCTTTTATAGTAATATATAGGAGGAAATTGTATGAAAATTAGTTATGATCCGTTTTGGAAAACAATTAAAGACAAAGGACTTAATCAATATATACTCATCAATAAGATGGGTGTAAGAAGTAGTTTAATCCATAAATTGCGACATGACTTAGATATCCGTGTCTCAACTTTATCAGATTTATGTGAATTACTTCAATGTAAAATTGAGGACATTGTTGAATTAAAGGAAGAATAGTTTTTAAGCATAAAATTATAATAACTATAATAATAAGGATAACCTAAGGGTTATTTTTATTTTTAATGAAAAGATTATTTGGGAAATGTGGAGACTTCTTAAAAAGAATTTCATATCTGAGATTTTTTATGTTTATTTTTATAAACAGAAGTTATAAAACGATAATGAATGATAAATACACGTTTGTGAATTGATTGGTATTGGGAGATAGTTATTATTGTCGAAATATGTTATAAGAAGATTAAGGACTGCCATATACCTCTATAAAATAATAAATATGTAAGTCAAAAGAGTGCGTATGGCAAGATGATTAATAATTTTGTATGCACTTATTTTTATTTTAAGGAGGTCTATGATGAAAGATAAACCATATCCTTTTATAAAAAATCGTTATTATAAAGGGAAACTACTACGTACTGAAGACTTTGAATGTGAACAGAATTATCATGTTCACAAATTGAATATGCAAAATGCTCTATTTTATGGTGAAGGAATTGTTTGTGGTTTAGATATTCAAAAAATTAATCAACAGCGTTTGCTTATTCGTAATGGTGTTTGTATAAATCAACAAGGTGAATTTATCTATGTTCCTTATGATATAGATATTTCTATTGAAGAAATAGAAGGATATGAAACTTTATTAGATTCTAGAGCCTATTTATATATTCATTATCATGAAAAGGATGAGGATTTAGTATATGCATCAATGAGTGAACATGAAGATCATTTAGAGAATAACTCTATTCAGGAAACATTTCGTTTATCTTTAGAGTCAAATGATTATCATCAAAATGATACTTTGTTTAGTGAGTGTATCTTATATCAAGATGAAGAATTAAGTATTATTCAAAGGATACCTCTCTATTTAAATTATGATGATCAGTTTCAAATTGAAGTTATTTTAAGAAATAATAGTCTTCATAAACATAGTATATCTTTTGAATATAATCTTGAGAGTTTGGAAATAAAGGATCAAACAACTTATAAAGATATTCATATTTATGGTCAAGTTCAAAATTTAGAAAAGGAAAAGCATTTGTTTTATCCCATTTTTATTCAAAAGACATGTGGAGGGACACAACATGCTCACGTGACCTTGTTGAAGAATAATGCATGGATTATGGTGGATGGACAGCAGTTTTCACTCAATGTGACATATGAAGCTTCATTGCATATTGTTGAGAATATAAAAACATATTTTCAAAAAAAACTTCAATGTCAATCATTGAATGCATTGACTGAATCTCATTTACAACAAAGAGTTGTTCTTGGTTGTATTGAAATCATGAGAACAAAAGAAGATGTTCAAATAATATCAATAGATCAATCATTTGTTCATCGTTTTATGACAGAGCGAATTCGTCATATTGAACAGAATATACGAGATGCTTATCATTTACAAGAAAAGCCTAAAATTCTTGAAACTGTGCAACCTAAAATATCACAAACCATATCATTAAGTGATTATATTTCAACAGGTACATTAGAAATAGAAGTTCCAGAATATGGGTGTCATCAGTTACCCATTATTACGAAAGCTATTCCTTATCAATTAGAAGGCAGTATTATGATTGTATGGTCTATTGAAGAACGTGAACATTTTCGCAATGCAAAAGTGAATCAATATTATTTTGGAGATGCTTACTTATTCCCACAATTAGAACAATATAACTATGAAATTGGTTGTCGTGTGAAAGAATCCATGCAATCTTTTAAAATAGCTGTACGTGCCAAAAAAGGAACACCTAAAAGTACATTGAAACTGCGCTGGTATGCTATAAAGACATCTGATCTTTCACAAGAAGAAAGCGTTTTGCTTCCACGCTTTAAAATGACTCCAGAATTTGTGATTTTAAAACCAGGACAAACACAATACTTTCGATTGGAATTTGCTGAAGAAAAATATAAAGAGTTATGTCAGTTTGTTGTGGAAACACCACAAGGAGGTACGATAGATGAAGATGGAAAATATATGGCTCCAGTTACAAAAGGAATTTATAAGATTAATGCTATTGGAAATGAATCACAACATGTTGCATATGCAATGGTTGTTGTTAAAGGAACATAGAGTTTATGTTGCAAAAGAAACAACTGTTATTTAGTGGCCAGGAAATTAACTGTTATATATATAAAGATAATAATCAAAAATATTATGGATATGAATTTATGGATCAAAATTTATTTTATATTCTTTTGCCTTATCAGGAAAGTTGTTGATGATCAAGGCGTTTTAAGGTATCAAGGAGAGGTTGAACAGGATGTTTGTCAAGGTCAGGGTAAATTATATGATCAAAATGGTCAACTTGTGTATGAAGGAAGTTTTATAAATAATAAATTTGAGGGTGATTTAGGAACATTATATAAAGATGGAGAGGTTTTATATCAGGGAGGATTTCGAGAGAATATGTACCAAGGGATAGGACAGCTCTATCATGATGAACATTATCTTTATCAAGAAGGAAGTTTTATGAATGGTCAGTTAGAGGGTGAAGGAACAGTTTATAAAGAAGATGGAAATATTTTATATACTGGATATTTCTCTAATGGTCTTTATGATAAATCTGGGGTTTTATATGATGAAGATTATAATCGTATTTATTATGCTGGTGAATTTGTCAAAGGGATTGCTGAAGGGCAAGGGAAACTGTTGGATAATACTGGTTTTACATATTATCAAGGGAAAATGCATGAGGGGAGTATTGATTATTCAGCATTTCTAGGAGAATCTTTAGAGACTTTAGAGAATAGTTTTCGTCATCATTATGAAATTTTTATTTATAAAGATATGACCCTCTTTGTTTATCGAGAAGAGAATATTATGTTTATCACTCATAGTCCATTGACTATTCGTTATTCATCAAAAAAACAATTGAAAGATTTCAATGGACAAGATGTTTTTATTGATGAAGTTGAGTTAGATAAATCATTAGATAAGAAAGATATTCTTATTGATAGTATTTTATTAATGGATTGTCAGTTGTTACCTAAAACAAAGGAAGCAAAGACAATTGGTGATGTTGATAAAGTAATTGATAAATATCTGGGAGATATGAAAACAGATGTTGAGACCTATTATCCAACCTTTATTGAACTTGTTGAACGTCTTTATGATAAAAAGAGTCTTAATGCAAGTCAACTTGGCAGTTATGTTTATTCTTTTCCATCGGTTCAAAAAACATCATTATCAATGAATATGTATGATATTGAAGATGTCAGATATACTTATGTTTATGCTGATGTTGGAACAATCCAATATGTTTTGATTGAAAAAAGCCCAGAAAGGAAGTCATAATCTATGGACGAAGTGAGTTTCAAACTTTGTGAGTATTTGCAAAATGCTTTATATCCAAAGTATATTCATTCTAAAGAAGATGTGTGTTTAACTGCTCCCTATGAATCAGATCAAGATTATCGTATTGGAATTATGATGTATGATATGAGTGGAATGCCTTTCTTACAACATCACTATAAAGATGAAGGGCAAAATATTCGTTATCCACCTCAATCTGTAGAACTGTTTTATGTTATTTATTTATCATAAATATATTATATTTCAATATCAAGTTTTTCATTTCATACCATGTTTTGATCATATAAGTGAAGCATCACTTCTAAAACTGAAAGTCCTTCTCGCTATGATATCATATACAGATATCCCTTATATTTTAATCAGTGAAGATTATATTCACATATTAGAAAATTGTCATCATATTCCTGATTTTTTATCACAAGGGGAAAAACAAATGATTATAGATAAGTATCCGTATTTACATGATGTTAAAAGAGAACTTGCTGTTTATCACTTGAATATTGCTGATATGATATATTTCATTAAATTGAATACATCTTTGACTCATCAGGATATTATTTCATATTTCTATAAGCAGCCAATTGAACAAAAATACTGTACAATGGTTGAAAGTCATTTGAATATGACTTATTGGATTGGGGATGAATCTATTCAAGATAAACTGAATTATTTCCTTTACCTTATACAATATCAAAATGAGGTAAAGAGTGATTTTCAAAATAAGGGACATTTTTTACAAAAGTCAGTAAGTGCTTTGTTTCATGGAAAAAGTGGAACTGGAAAAACTTATGCTGCTAAAGCCATTGCAGGAGAATTAGGAAGAAGACTTTTGGTTGCCAATCTTTCTAAGATAAATGATAAATATATTGGTGAAACAGAAAAGCATCTGGATGATATTTTTTACATAGCTGCAAGGTATAACTGTATTCTTTTTTTTGATGAAGCAGATGTTTTATTTACAAAGCGTACTGAAGTTCAACAAGCTAATGATAAGTATGCCAATGTTTCAACTGCATATTTGTTACAAAAGATTGAAAATTTTGATGGCATTATCATTTTAGCAACCAATCTTATTCATAATTTTGATGATGCATTTTTAAGAAGGTTAAGTATGATTATAAAATTTGAGGAAAGTACTGAAGAAACACGTTATCTTATGTTTAAGGAGTTGTGTTCTCAAGTGAATCATGATTTGGATTATACTACGTTAGCAAGAGTCTATCCATTTTCACTTGCTAGAATTGAACAAATTGTAATGACAGCTTATCTTATGGCAAGACAAAGCAAGCAAATCTTAAACATGGAAATGATGAAGAAAGCAATGCAGTGGGAACTCGCAAAGCAAGGTGAAATATTTGTAGAGAAGCGATAATATATGGATCCTAATATTAGGAAATAGGCAATGATAGAGAATACTCAAGTGAAATGTTTGAGATCAGTGATATTAATGATTTTGAAGATGAATCTTTATGATTAAGAAGACAAATTTTAAAAAAATTATGTCTTTTTTTGCGTTTAAGTAAAAAATCACTACGTTCAAGTAAAAATAATTGTGATATGAGATGAAATTCAAGATAATGAGATTATGGGAAGAGTGTTTTTGAAATCATTTTATAGTATGGGGGTGATGAAAATATTAAAGAAATATAATGTAGCGGTTATTGATGATGATATGAAAAGTATTAATCTTATCAAAGAAGAGTTTATGAAGTTAGATAAAGAGTTGGGTTTGCATTTTATAACAATAGGATACTTAAATCCATTAGAGTATCTTGTAGAAGAAAAAGAATATGATTTTATATTTATAGATATTGATATGCCAAAAATGAATGGTTTTGATTTGGCTAAGAAGATATATGCAATAAATAAAAATGAAAAAATTATTTTTATGTCTGAATCTTTTGATCATATTCTGGAGGGTTATCTTTATAGACCATATGGTTTTGTATTAAAGAATCATTTATTAGCATTAAACTTAAAAAAGAATGTTCAAAAAGTATTAGATATTTTAGATAAAGAGGATATTTGACTCTTATTGCTCAAAATGGATATCAAAAAATTTCATATAAATCTATTTTTTATTGTCGTTTAAATGGAAGAACAATTTCAATATTTACGTCTAGTGGTATTTATAGTAAATGTGTGTCTATGCATACTTTAAGTAATGAATTAAATCAACTTGGAGATTTCTTTAGAATTAATAAGAGTGAAATTGTAAATCTGAATTATGTAAAAGAAATCAAGAATCAGCAAGTTATTTTAAAGAATGGTACAGTGTTAATGGCAAGTGTTAGGAAGTGGTTATTGCTAAGGGAGAGATTTTGTAATTATAGGTCAAAAGTTATTTATTAATATGTTATATGAATTTACCTGTAGCAATTTTGATGATATAATTATCATATAAAGATCTCATATTGATTACACTGGTAAAAACACTATACAAGGAGAAGAAAAATGGGAAGAAATACAGTGGTTTGGAGAAAGTTGTACAAGTTGTCAGATCAATTACAGAAGTTAAAGCCATGGGAATATATTTGGAGTGGTGATTATATTTGTATCGAATTGGCACCTGATGATGTTGTGTATTGTATTGTTATGGGAAGAAATGGAGATTGTATTGGGCTCTCTATTTATGAAGGGGAAGAAGGCTATGCTGATTTATGTAGTTTGTCTCGTGAATATGATGATCTTGAGGTTACAAAATATTTAATGTTTGAACAGAATTGTTTGACATGGTATATGGGTGATAGAAGTGAAGTGCCTGCTGAACAAAGAGCTATAATTAAGAATTTAGGATTAAAGTATAGAGGAAGTCAGAATTGGCCTTATTTTATCAGTTATGAGGCACAATATTATCCTAATTCTATTAATGAAGAAGAAGCAGAAAGATTTGTTCAGATTCTAGAAAGATTATTAGATATTTTAGAGGAGTATATTCATAATCATATTGATGTTCAGTTCGAAGATAATGAAATGATATATGCACATCAAAAAGATGAACAATGGATTTATGAATCTATGAGTGTACCCTATGATGTAGACAAGTTCATGCCTATTGAGTTAACTGATTCTGGATTATATGAGGAACTTGAAGAAAGAGAACAAATTAATCAAAACTTATATATTGATTTGTTATATCTGAATACAGTCATTCAAGATGATGATTTTAAAAAACCTGCAAATGCATTAATGTTTATTGTTGTAGATGAAGAGACAGAAGTGATAATGCATGGAGATTTATTAAAACCTGGTGATGATGAAATAGAAGTTGTATTAAATTTCTTTATTCCTTTTATTTTAGAAACAGGGATACCAAAGAAAGTCCATGTTAGAAATCCTAATGTTCATGCTGCAATAATCGATATTTGTGAAAGATGTCATATCCAAATAGATATGGGGAATATGGGTGTTGTAGATAATATTATTGATGAAATGAAAGAGATTATGTAGTGGTTAAGCTCAGTTCTAAAAAGAATTGAGTTTTTTCTTTTATAAAATAGTTATTGTAAAACTGGTTTTAGGAAATCTGTATAAAGTTGTGTTTAATATTTTAAATATCTCTTTATGTTATTAATTAATTTATGCTAGATAAATAACAATTCATCACTATACACTTATTTTACACTTACATAATAAAAGCAACATATCTTCTAAATACGTTGCCTTAATACTATAAAACAGTAACTATGAAAATATATAGTTACTGTTTAGAACATAATACACTATCTTTATAAATATATTTATTTATCTTTTAGTAATTTTGGTTTTTCTGGCTCATAAATCCAAATCCAAGATGGTGGACCATCGATTGCAACTGCTGTATTAAATAATAATGCAGTTAAAGTTTGTCTAATCATGTTTGATATTTTTTTCATTGTATAGCCTCCCTAAGATTAAAATTGTATTCATTAATATAGATAAAAGTATTGCTAAAGAAATCGTTTTATTAAAAAATAAAGATAGTGTAAAGAAAATTACAATAATTAATAATTCATATATATTTTTTTCTAGAGAAAGATAATAAAACAATGTTGATAAAATATAAAATACAAGTGTATATATATAATAGTAATGACTTTGTCTAAGAATGAGACTGCATAATACAATCATAAAGTTAGAACATATAAAACATTGTATAAATTTTTTAAAATGAAAACTTTTATGCTTCATCCTAATAGGTATAAAGCATATGTTAAAAATAAAAAATTCATAAGTACAATTAAGATATAAGGATATTAAAAATGCTGTTAATGCTGTAAGGGTAGAAGTTAGGATTGCTTCTAAACTATAACTTACCATTTCGGTTGTATCATTTATCCTTGCTGTTCCAACGATTATTAATGATAATTTTTGAGAAAATTTATGCATTTTATCCCTCCTGTAAATTTATAACTCTATTATAATTTTAATTAAATCGAACAATATATAATTTCCAATTATTTACATTTTATTATCACTTTTTTACAGTAAATGGTATAATAGTAAATAACTTGATAAAAAGAAATTATAATTATGGGGGAGTTTGCGGTGCGTATATATGATTTAGTTATAATATTAGAAAATTATTTTTTAGTAAAAATATTAGAGTTGTGTATTCCAGAGATTAAAGTTAAACAGTTTACTTCAATTCTTGTAACAATAATTTTAACTGCTGAAAGTTTTATATTAAGTTATTTTCAAGTTGATGAAGTTTTAGAATTAGTTGTTCCTATTATAACATTAGTCATATATAGTAACCTATTTAGCAGAAAAACATTAATAAACCTGTTTAAAATATTTGCAGTATTTTTAAATCTTACATTTATTCATACATTTGTAATCATGAGTTCAACAGTGATTATAGGTGAGGCTTTCCAAAGTGCATATAATAATTATTCGTTTATGTTTATACTTACATGTGTAAGTATTACAATATTAGGAATAGAATATATTTTTTTAAAAAATCATTATAAATATACATATCAATTGTCTGGGTATTCAATTTTAACTTCTTTCTTATGTTCATTAGTTACTTTTGTTATGATAAATGTTATTTTAAAATATTATGTGTTAGGAATGATTTCTTATTTTCTTTGTATTGCCATAATATTTGTGTTTATATTTTTCTTGAGTTTAGTAGTAAGTCTATGTGTTTCGAATGCTAAGTACTATGAAAAGAATCTTGAACAATCATTAAGATTGGAGGCTTATGATTATGAAGATAAATATATAGATGCTATTACTGAAAGAACAGTAGAATATAATAAATTAAGACATGATATGAAGAATCATTTTGATATAGTAGAAAGAATGATTAATACTTCACATATTCAAGAGGCAAAGGATTACATGGAACAGATATCTTTTGATCAAGGTGAACATTATGTACATGTGAATCATTTAGTGTTGAATTATATATTAAGTAACAAAACAAAGTTAGCAAAGAGTCATGGTATTGACTTGTGTAGTGTGATTATAGGGAAACCAGTAACGTTTATAGCTGATGTTGATTATAGTATTTTAGTTGGAAATTTATTGGATAATGCAATTGAGGCAACTATAGAGGCTAAAGAAAATGAAGTCAATCTATGTTTATCTTTTTATGAAGATAGGTTTGTTATTGAGGTGAAGAATTGTGTGGTAGATAAGCCAAAATCTAAGCAACTTCTCACAAATAAGAAAGATAAGAGTAAACATGGTATAGGTTTGAAGAATATTAAAGATATTGTAGAAAAGTATAATGGACAAGATGTTATTGAAGTTAATGGAAATGTCTTTTATCATATGTGTATATTGTATAAGGTGGATGAGAAATGAGAGAATTGAGATTTATATGTATTGAAGATGATCAGTTATTTATGCATAAGATGATAGATAGCATAAAAGAGTATTTTCAAAGAGAGGAGTTTGAGGTTGTTTTTGAAACTTATCAGGACATTCCTAAATATTTGAATTTAAAGGGAATCCATGCTTGTTTTTTTGATATTGAAATTAATGATAAAAATACAATTGATTTGATAAAAGATATAAGAGATAGAGAGATAGGTGTACCAGTTATTGTCGTTTCTCAACATAAAGATTATGTCTTTGAAACTGTTCATTTACAGATCTTTGATTATATTCGTAAATCTAGATTTGATGAAGAAATTGAACATGCACTGGTTAGACTTCAAAGCAAGATCCATAATACATTAACAAGTGTTGTGTTTAATTATGAAGGTAGGATAATGGAAATTCAATTTAGTGATATTTTATATATACATATTAAAAGTCATCATTTTGTTATTCATGATATATATGGAATGGAAAAAGAAATTTGGAAAAATTATGATGATATTTTTGTAAAGAATTCTACTCTGATTAAGGTTCATAAATCATATGTTATCAATATACATTATTGTGAGAGAATTAATAAAAATAATGCCTTTTTAAAAGGCTGTGATAAAGCGATTCCTATTAGTACAAGAAATTATAATTATGTAACAACTAAATTTGCATTAAAGCATAGTTTCATAAAATAAGATAAATTCTTATTTTATGGAGCTTTTTTTGCGTTTAAGTGAAATATAGCAACGGTTAAGTGAAAAATGCCTACGTTTAAGTAAAAAATGTTGAAATTTGTAAGGGGTATCACTGATAATATAATTATAGTTTATTGTGAGAGGAGTTTAAAAATGGAATGGAACGATTTACTATCTACAGATAGATTTTGTAAAAAAAGAAGATTTGAGGGAATGGGATATTTTGATAAATATAAAACAACTGAGTTTGAAAGTGATTATCAAACAATTATAAACAGTGCTTCATTTAGACGTTTACAAGATAAGACACAAGTTTTTCCATTAGATAAAAGTGATTTTGTAAGAACTAGACTAACTCATTCTTTAGAGACATCTTCAATTGCTAAACAATTAGGAAGCATGATTTTAGATAATATGAAAAATGAAGTTAAAAAATCTGAAGAAGATGAAAGCGGATGTATGAAAAGATGTTGTATAGATTATAACAATTATAAAGATATACTTGATAACATTCCAGAAATTTTATCATGTGCTGGATTATTACATGATATTGGAAATCCGCCATTTGGACATTTTGGAGAAACAGTGATGGCTGATTGGTTTAAAGAGAATTTAAAAAATATTAAATTTAAAGATAAAAAGATTGATAGTATTCTTACAGATGTACAAATTCAAGATTTATATCATTTAGAAGGAAATGCCCAAGCTTTAAGAGTTATGTGTAAATTACATATTGTCGATAATGATTACGGAATGAATTTAACAAAGTCTTTAATTAATGTTCTTGTAAAATATCCTGTATGTTCTTTAAAGGTTGATGAAGATAGTCATAATATTTTTTACCATAAACTTGGATTCTATGATTGTGATCATGATTTATTTGATAATATTTCATCAACGACTGGGACTAAACTTAATGAGAATGAGTATGTTCGTCACCCACTTACTTTTTTATTAGAGGCAGCAGATGATATTGCTTATTCTACTGCAGATATTGAAGATGCTTTTAAAAAAGGATTTTTTACATTGGAGGAATTTATTTCAGTTTATAGGAGTTTATTGGATGAAGATGATATTAAATATAAACATAAAGCATTTAAGATGCTGGAAAATTTAGAAAATATAAAAATAGATTTTAAAAAAGAACCTCATAATGAACAGTTATTAAAGATGCAGATGTGGTTAAATGAGATAAGACAATGGTTTATGTATAATGCTGCTTATAGTTTTATTAAAAACTATGATGATATCATGGGAGGGACATATACTCAAGAATTGATGGATGATGTTTTTCATACAAAGACTTTGAAAATACTTAAGAAAATAGCAAAAAAACTAATATTTAATGATAGTAGCATAACGAAAATTGAAATATCAGGATCTGGTATTTTATCATTTTTGTTGGATAAATTTATTGGTGCGATTATTCATTATGATATTAAAGATGAAAATTATACTTTATCAAAAGAAGATATTAAATTAATAGGCTTGTTACCAGATAATTATAAAGAAAATTATAAAATGGAAAAGAAAAAATATACTGAAGAAAAAGATTTTTTGTATTTAAGAATCCATTTGGTTGTTGATTACATAAGTGGAATGACAGATAGTTATGCTAGAAGACTATATCAGGAATTACATGGTGGTTATTAGGTATGAAAAAGATGATACTTTGAATATAAATAAAATAGGAGGAGTAAGTGAGAATGATAAATGGTACAACGGTAATAAGATCAAAGCCAATGAAATCTTCACATTTTCATGAAAGATTTATAGAGGTTATGTCAAATGAAGAATTACAGTTGCCTTTGAGAATAGATGATAATTATAAACAAACACTTCAGCAACTATATAATTTGTATTGTTTTCAAATCTCTTCTTTCTTAAGTGAAAAACAGGTCAATGCTATTCGAATGATTTGTGATATTATTTTACAAATGGTTGATGAAGATGATGATGAAGCCATGCGAGTGTTTGAGAGGTTAATGCAAATTCGTGTATTTAAGGATAATCTACATATTATAGAAAATGATTTGCCAATAGATGGATATGGGCGGAAGAATATAAATCTTTTTCGATTAAGGAAAATAAATGAAAATAGAAAATATAAGAGAAGTGATTTATTTCATGATCCTAAAAGAGAAGAAAATTATAAAAAGAGAAAACCATATCGATATAATCTAGCTGAAAGACCATCTCTCTATTTATCAACAACAGCATACTGTTGCTATAAAGAATTAGGAAGTTTAGATAATCAAAATATTATAGGAGCAATGTTTAGGTTGAATTCTGAATTAAACATACCATTATATATTGTTGATTTAGGGAACAGACCGATAGATTTTATTAAACAGAACAATAAATATAAAAAAGCAAATATTGGTTATAAAGAAAGTGAATATTTATTTGTTTATCCATTTATCGCAGCATGTTCTGTCGTTGTTCCAAGTAAAGAGGAACGTAATATTATTGAATATAAGATGACAGAGATTTTATATAAATGGTTAGTAAGGAATCATAATGATAAGTTATGTGGGATAAGATATTTTTCTTGTCATGATGCATGTTACAGTATAACTGATAAAGATGATAATCTTATTTTTGAACGTAATAGCAAAACAAGTTTTACAAAATATTTCATTAACTATGTTTTTCCAGTAGGAAAGATTATGGATGATAAGGGGTATTGTGAGAAATTAAAAGAATCGTTTGTTATTTCTATTCCAAGGTTTATGAGAGAATATGCAACGATTAAGGAATTTGAAGAAAGTATGAAATATGCAACACAACTTATGAAAATAGATAAATAAACTAAAAAAGAAAGGAGTAAAGGATAATATATGATTATCTTTTATCTTCCATCAACAATAAATTTAATATAGGAGTAAGAATGAACATATGAGAAACAAATCGACAAAACCATTGATAATTTCTTTTATCATGTTAGTAATATTTTCAATTTATAATGTATACATTGTAAATGGTGACATAATAAATACAGTTATTCTTATGAGTATTACGTTAATACCAATATTATATTCATTTGTCCCATTACTAAAACAAAAAAAATTAAGTATACAAAAAGATAAATACCATATAACTCAATCAACTTTTACTGATAGACATGATGATATTGTAAAAATTATGGGGAAATTAACTATGCAAGAGCACATTTTAGAAATAAAAGGGTTTTCTTCACAGTGTGGAAAGACATGGCTTGCTCAAAGATTGTGTGACTATATTAACTTTCCGAATGATGATATTAACAAACAAATTGGAAAAATAAAAAACCCATATCGTAAAGCTTATTATATTGATATGGAGAAGTATTTAGATAAAGATTTAAAAGATTTTTTTGAGAAAGAACTCGTTGATAATAGAACAGTACTTATTTTTGATCATGTCAAAGAATTAGATACATTACTATTAGAACAATCAAGTTATCATTTTCAACTAGTCTATATTTTAAAAGAACAAACAAAAGACAATATTTCTGCACATATTATTTCACCATTTAATCGTAGGTATATTGGTGAATTACAACAAAAAATTCGTAATCATTATCCTGATATCACTGATCTATCGCAAGATGAAATTAATGTATTATATGAATTAACTAATGGAAATATTGGGAATATATATGCTTTATTGAGTAGACAAGAAAGTATAAACTGGATTCAAAGTATAGCAAACAAACATCAAACTGAATATGATAAAAGGCTCAATCGTATAAAATCAATATTATATACTGGTAAATATGAAGAAGCACAAGAAAAACTAGATATATTTCAAAAAGATTATAACTATATTTTTGAAAAAAATAATGATTTGTTTTTTAAATATACTTTAATAAAATCTGATTGTGAACATCTTTTAAATAATTATCAAATCGCTTTGGATGTTCTCAGTCTCATAGAGTTATCAAAATTTCATTTTATGAATAAAAATTTTGAACTTGAATTGAATAAAGCACATTATTATAAGCATCTATGGAAATGTAATGATGCTCTTGAAATTTTACATACTTTAAAAAATGAATCCTATTCTTCAATGTTAAACGCTTTAGGTATTCTTGCTGCGAAATATTTTATAGATGACTTATATGTTCCTAATGTGGACTATGATTCTTTACATGAATTTAATAATTATTATAAACTTGCAGAAAATAGCACTTTACCTCATAAAGATGATGATTCTATTAAATTAAAACGATATTCAGTCATATATGACTTCTATTCAAAAGAGAAATCATTTGAAGAATTATTCAATAGTATTAATGAAGTTGTTTCTCTCTATAAAGCACAAAATAATCGTTTATTGGCAAATGCATATTTTATTCGAGGAGAACTCAATAGATTATATAACAATTATCATCAGGCTATTATCGATTACAAAAAATGTTTAATGGTAACATATGATAATAATATTATTATACAAGTTAACTTAATAATTTATTATCTTAGACATTGTAAAAATATAGAGTTGAACTTTGATTTATTAACATATAAAGAGATTCAAGATATTTGTAAGAAAAATATTTATGCTAGAAAACTATGGAACAGGATAAATTGTATTCTTCTCAATGATTCAAATAAAACACAAATTATTAAATGTTTTGATACTAGAATTATGCCTATTCTATAGATATATTTTCAAATGTAAAATGAGGGATTTTTCTAGATATTAAATAATCTCGCAATATTAAAATCTTTTCATGATGTATATCAACATTTTGTAGATAAAATAATAGATATGCTAAACAAGTAATATCTTTTTGATTCCAATTATACCTTGCTATTTGTTGTGTTCCTATTCTTATGCCATCATTTTTAAATAATTTTTTATGTTTTTGATTTAAGGTTATATTATATTTTTGAGCGTTATAATAAAATTGATTTGTATCAAACTCATTCATTAGTATAAATAATTGATGTGTATTCGTATAAGTTTTGATATCTAATTTTGCTAATTTAAATCCTAAATTCTCAAGCTCTTGTCCTAACAAATTAGCCGTTATTATAATCTTTTTTTGATACTCTTTTCCAAATTCTTGCTGCTCTATTAGTGCCAGAAGCATTGCAGCAATATGATTTGGCTGAGTATTACGTAAATAGTTTGGAGTAATACTTACTTTCAATTTTTGTGAATAATTCATTGTATTTGTCATAATTAACCCACAAGAAGGTGCTGGTAATGTTTTATGTGCACCGCCAATTAATACTACATTTTTGACATCTAGCGGATTAGCAATAACTTGATTACAAATTAATCCTAGTGTTTGAGTTGCATCATACAGAATTCCCATATTATTATTGAAAATAATTTTGGTTAGATCTGGAGGAGTAATAATATCAGATTGACAAAATATCATAAATTTGTACGTGTTATTAGAGATAATCTTATTCAATAGACTATAATTTATTTGATAATTATCGAAATTATATGGCATAGAATCGTAATTAACACCTAATGAATCTAAAATAAATGGTATTGATGGATGACCTCCTTGTTCTGGAGTTGTTAACAATACACTATCTCCTCTTGATAGTAAAGACATAGCACAAATTGTGAAACAATTTATACCAGTCATTGTATCAGCATTTGTATAATCAGCATTAAATAGTATTTTGCATTGATCAGAAATTAATTGATTTAATTTATCAATATATTCTCCTCCTATAAATGTATTATTCCCTTCTTTATCTACGAATGAATATTTACCTTCATAATTAGAAATTAATGGCTTTTTACAAAAATCTGATATATATGTTTCAGCCGCACATAAAGGTATTTTATCTTTTTCAAATTTATTAATTGTATCTGTTAATTCTATATATTTTTTTAAATTTTTATTCATATTGTCAATTTTGAATAATATATTAAATACCTATCTTTCGTTTACTTTTATAATAAAGTACAAATGCTTATAAATTCTGATTAAATATGAAAGATAATCATATATTATCCTTTATTGGGAGGAAAAA
>ENA-OPBF01000228-OPBF01000228.1-human-gut-metagenome-genome-assembly--contig:-NODE-228-length-48158-cov-2.113195_pt1 | contig 48158 bp, 46 predicted proteins | sample MGYA00241067_ERZ501450 | MGnify/ENA primary metagenome ERZ501450 (study PRJEB25962, sample SAMEA2042516) | human gut metagenome | biome: human gut; feature: human-associated habitat; material: faeces... | reverse complement strand
AATTTCTTTTGCAATTGTAACACCGTCGTTTGTAATAAGCGGTGCGCCGAAGGATTTATCTAAAACAACGTTTCTTCCTTTTGGGCCTAATGTAACTCTTACTGTATCTGCTAATTTATTAACACCAGCTTCTAATGCAGCTCTTGCTTCTCTGCCATATTTAATTTCTTTTGCCATGATGACATTCCTCCTAAAATTTAAGCTTTCAATTTTAAATTATTTTACAACAGCTAAAATATCATTCTGTTTTACAATGATATATTCTTCATCTTCTAATTTTACTTCTGTTCCTGCGTATTTAGAATAAATAACCTGATCTCCTGCTGCTACTTCCATTTTTACTTCTTTGCCATCAACAATTCCGCCTGGTCCGACAGCAACAACTTCTGCCTGCTGTGGTTTTTCCTGAGCCTGACCCGGTAAAACAATTCCTGATTTTGTTGTTTCTTCTGCAACTAACTGTTTTAATACAACTCTGTCACCTAATGGTACTAACTTCATATCTATTTCCTCCTTTATCATTGCCATCCTTTGTTTATTAGCACTCATTGCAATCGAGTGCTAACCGATAGTCATATATTAGTTAATTTCATCCAATTTCGCAACTGTATATAGCAACTCTTTTCCCGTATTTATCTTCTATTTTCTCTCATTTTCTAATTTTTTCTCTTGTTTTTTCAGCTTTTTGTTTTTGTGCGGATTTTATAGATATTTTAGAAAAGGGGCTGTCGCTTTAACAATGTCAATAAGTTAAGGATTGTCCCAACAACTTCATTATGAATGATCAAATAGCTAAGAGCAGATATTTCTGCTTTTGGCTATTTTTGCGCATAGCAAATAAAACAGTCCCATGGGCTGTAAGATTATAAATATTTTTTATTCTTTCTATGCTATTCTATATAAGAAGCTCACTGCTGAGTTAGGACTGATTTTCCGAGGAGCCTTACGCCCTTCTCTTACAGGAAGGATATTCTTTTGAATAAGTGCTTCTAAATTTGGTGGAGGAACCCTGCCCGAAAAAAATTCCCGGCATATCAGCACTGCAACAGTGAAGTTGGCCTGATAAATATACTTCCTGTTTTTCTGTTGGATTACGATCTTTGTGATAATCCTTTCACAGAAGTTGTAGATGATCAGTCGGGCAAAAATTTCCTGCAAGATATACTCCACCTTTTTTGCATGGAAATTCGTTAATCCAATCGTATATTTCAATTCTCGAAAAGAACGCTCAATTCCCCATCTCCATTCATACAGTTTTTTGATTTCTTTCATTGGAAAATCTTCTTTCTCCAGATTCGTAATGATACATTCCATCGTATTTTCTGTAATCGGAAACCGTAAGACACGAAAATGAAGTGTATAAAAGGGATTTTCGATTGGATCCAGAAAATCACAGACAGTTTTGTTTGTGAGGAAGCGATATTTATGGGGCTGGCTTTTTATTTCTTTTGTTTGCTTCCTGGTAAGGATTAAGGACAAAGTACAATCAAAAGTTCCATCTTCCGGTATCGGTAAATGTGTAAGAATACCGCGGCTCCCCAGATCTTTTGCACGGATCAGAAATTTCCACCCTTTTTCCTGTGCGTTAGCCATGATGTTATAACTTTCATATCCTCTGTCTGCAATCAGCAGAACCGGCTCTTGCACCTTAGAGCGTTTCAACATTTCAATAAGCGCCTGTGCCTCGTTTGGATGACGGCCGGGTTGTATGACAGCATCTATATAAATGCGGTTTTTCAGATCATACAGTGCATTTAAATGAAGTTGGTTATACCCCTTTTCACCTCGCTCGATAGAATTATGCCGTCTATGGGTCTCTTTGTCTTTCGGATTGCAGGCGATGGCAAGGTCGGAACCGTCACAGGCAATTAAACGAAATCCCCGGTAAGTACTCAGAGTTGAGAAAGAATCCGTAAAAGTATGGAATAGAAAATCCATTGCATCAGGGAGCAGCTTTTGTCGCTGCTGTGAAAAGGCAGAAACAGAGGGCATATCAGGATAAAAATCCCAATAATCCATCCATTCTTTTGGAACCGTGTTTCCATTCATAGACAAAAGAAAACGGATCGTGTCTGCAAAAGAAATCTTCCGTTTCCTAGAAAAGTCTTTTTCGGGCTGCTTTACAAACAGTTGAGATACTTCCTGCATATTCGAGATTGTGCGAAGCAGATTCTGTTTTAACATAGTAGGTGAGTCATAAAACATACGGGAACCTCCTTAAATAAAAAATATATTTAAGTGGCTTCGCCGCAAATTTTTGAAGATTTGTCAAGCGGTTTTTCCATTTTATTACAAAAAAAGAGTGAGCATACATTTTTGTGTTACCCACTCTTTCAAGATTATCTTAACTTATTGACATTAGCTAAAAAACAGACTCTTTCTTTCTATCTTGTTGCGTTTCCGTTTCCGGTTCCCATTGCATTACTGTTCTCTGATGAATTTTCGCTTCCTGTGGCATTGTCCATATTTCGTTCAAGCGTATCTCCCACGCCCTCTACTCCGTCTCGGACATCATCTCCCAATTCTTCCGCACCGTCCTCTAAAGCCTCGCCGGTATCACCTACAACGCCCTTGTCCGTTGTATTCTTATCCGTTGTTGTATCGTTGCCACAGGCAGTTACGCAAAGCATGGTTGATAACAGCAGTCCTAATATCAGTTTTTTCATTTCATGAAACTCCTTTCTATTAAGTTCTGCTGTTAATATCTGCAAATAAAACTGTTTTATACACCATTACAAAACAATTTATTTGTTAATGACATGACTCATATTATATAAGCCTGCCGGTTTTCCGCTTAAAAATTTTGCAGCTTCCACTGCACCTTTTGCAAAGACAGTCTTAGAATAAGCAGTGTGTCGAAATTCAATTACTTCATCAGGACCTGCAAAGATTACTTCGTGGTCCCCTACAATCGTTCCGCCACGAACTGCTGAAATTCCGATTTCCTTTTCATCCCTCTTTTCTCTTTTCTGACTTCTGTCATAAACATAATGATATTCATTATCCATTGCCTCATTTAAGCTGTCAGCCAAAGCAAGCGCTGTTCCGCTTGGTGCATCCACCTTTAAATTATGATGACGTTCTACAATCTCCATATCAAAGCCTGCTGTTGCCAGCACCTTTGCCGCATCCTGTAAAAGCTTTAAAAGTGTGTTAATTCCCAAAGACATATTTGCGGAGCGAAGCACTGCTGTTTCCTTTGCCGCTTCATTCACACGCTCTAACTGTTCTTCAGACAGACCTGTTGTGCACAGAACCAGCGGAAGCTTTTTCTCCACACAATATTTCAACACGTTATCCGTTGCCTTCGGAGAAGAAAAATCAATCATAACATCTGCTTCTTTATCACAGTCAAAAACATTTGTATAAACTGGATAATTATGAAGTTTCATATCTGCAACATCAATTCCTGCTGCAATTTCTGCATTTTCGTCTTTCTCTACAAGCTCTGAAATCACACGTCCCATGTGACCGTTACAGCCGTTCATTATTATTCTGACCATCTTTTTTCCTCTTTTCTTTTGCATATTACAAAACTCTTATGCCAGTACAGTGAAAAATAAATTTTTACTATACTAATTCAATTCCAAAATCTTTCATTGCTTTTTTCAAAACTTCCTGATGAGCGTCTTCCATTTCTGTCATTGGCATACGCAGAGAACCTACTTCTTTTCCCATAAGGTTTAAGGCTGTTTTTACAGGGATTGGATTTACTTCACAGAAAAGTGCATGGATAAGAGGCAGCGCTTTTAACTGCATATCTCTGCTTTCCTCTACTTTTCCTTCCATGAATTTTGCCACAATATCATGTGTATATTTTGGTGCCACATTGGAAAGTACAGAGATTACACCTTTTCCTCCCAAAGAAAGAATTGGTACAATCTGATCGTCATTTCCGGAATAAATATCCATCTTGCCCTGTGTCAAAGCTGCAATTTCAGCTACCTGAGAAATATTTCCGGAAGCTTCTTTAATACCTACAATATTTTCCACATGCTCTGCCAGATAAGCCGCTGTCTTCGGCTCAATATTACATCCTGTGCGGCTTGCTACATTATATAAAATAATCGGAAGCTTTACAGAATTTGCAATCGCAGTATAATGAGCAATCAAGCCCTGCTGTGTTGCTTTATTATAATATGGCGTTACTAAAAGCAGTCCGTCCGCCCCGTACTTTTCAGCTTCCTGTGAAAGGTAAATCGCTGTCTGTGTACAGTTAGAGCCTGTTCCTGCAATAACAGGAATTCTTTTATTTACTTTATCAATGGTATATTTGATTGCGTCTAAATGTTCCTCATGGGTCAGGGTTGAAGACTCTCCTGTTGTTCCGCAGATAATAATTGCATCCGTTTGTCCTGCAATCTGCTCTTCGAGAATTTCTCCTAATTTCTCAAAGTTTACTTCTCCGTTTTCTTTCATTGGCGTTACAATCGCTACACCCGCACCTGTAAAAATAGACATATTCTTCCTCCTTATTGTCCTGTTCCTGTTTCTTTTGTATATGTACTTTGATTTACAGCTTATTTAATAACTTCCAGTGAAACCACTCTGTCCGCTGCATTTTTCAAAGCTTCTGTCACAACATTTCCTGTCATAATCAGCTCTGTTTCATCATCCTTTGCCTGAATAAGGCTTTCGATTTCTTCTTCTGAAACAATGCCAAACTCTAAAGCCCCCAGAATTTCATCGAGAATTAGCATATCACATTCTTCTGTCAGCAATACTTTTCGTGCAAAATTTAAACCGTTTCGGATATTCAGATTTTCCTCTTTCTTTTCTTCCTCTGTCAGGTCCTCATAAAATTTATCTTTCTTTTCAAAACGAAACAGACGAACCTCCGGCTCCATTGCATTTAGATAATCTAATCTGGAAGTGGCTCTTCCTTTTAAAAACTGAATTACAATGGCCCGCTTTCCATAACCAACCGCACGAATTGCCTGACCGATTGCCACGCTTGTTTTTCCTTTTCCCGGTCCGCAGTAAATCTGCGTCAATCCCTTTTCTTCATCCATAATTATACACCTCTTACAGACTGCCTTTTCCTTATTTTACTTTATTAAGAGTTGTGTATATATTACTACACCTAAGCAAATATTGCAACCTAACAATCAATCTTGACTATTTTAATCTGCATATTCCAATTTGCTCACAGAAACCTCATAAGCCACTCTCTTTTCTGTCTCATTTTCTCCTAATTTCTTAATATATTCCCTGCTCTGAATTCTGCCCCAAATCAGCACATGACCGCCTACCTCAAATGCGGATGCGTAGCGGGCATTTCTTCCCCAGCATATACAGGGTATGTAGTCTGATTTTCCGTAAGGACGGTTCACTGCCAATAAAAGGTCTGCGATTTCCCTTCCCAGCGGTGTTTTCCTGTATACCGGAGGCTTACAGATGTAACCGTCAAGGAAAATCTGATTTGTTTTAATGGAGTCGTCTGCCTCTTCCACAAAAGTCAGCTCTCTTACAAAAACAGAAAGCACCAGTCTGTTTTTTTTCTCTTCGTGGCGATTATAGGAACGGAACTGTCCCTGCACCATGATGTATTCCCCTTCATAATCCTGTGTAACGTCTACCAGACGCTCTGAAACCATCAAAGGTATTCTGTCCTCGGAGTCGCTGAGTCGCTTCACCAATACGTCTACCAGGTAAAATCCCTCTCCGTATACCTGATGACTGAATGTAAAGCCTGACGCTACCTTTCCCATAATGGACACCTGATTGTTTTCAATAATTTTATCTGCCATGATTTGTTTCCCCTTCCTCTTTCTGGTATCTTGTCTATATCATATCTATTCACCTGCTTGCTGTTTTAGAACCACTTTTTTTAAAATTTTTAAAAAAATCTTTTTCCCCCTTTGTATTTACAGTTAAGTATGATAGAATAAAATCCGGATTTTACTAAAAATACAGGTGTTTTTATGCTAACATAATTCGGTAATGTTGATGCACTTTTAGCGAATTTTTCGAGCACGCTTTGAGATTAAAAGCTCAAAGTGAGCGCAGACTGAGCGTAAAATGTATCAATATTTCCGGATATGTTTTAATACAACAACACCTTGACAGCATAAAGAGAAAAGAGGTTAATTATGAAAACAGCAAGAGAAGATATCAGAAACGTGGCGATTATTGCCCATGTTGACCACGGTAAAACAACTCTGGTTGACCAGCTTCTTCGCCAGAGCGGTGTTTTCCGTGAAAATCAGGCAGTACAGGAACGTGTCATGGACTCCAACGATATTGAAAGAGAACGTGGTATTACCATTTTATCCAAAAACACTGCCGTATATTACAAGGATACAAAAATCAACATTATTGATACACCGGGACATGCGGATTTCGGCGGTGAAGTAGAACGTGTATTAAAAATGGTAGACGGCGTTATCCTTTTAGTAGATGCTTTTGAAGGTGCTATGCCTCAGACAAAATTTGTTCTGAAAAAAGCTCTGGAATTAGACCTTCATGTTATTGTATGTATTAACAAGATTGACCGTCCGGAGGCTCGTCCTGATGAAGTAATTGACGAGGTTTTAGAGCTTCTTATGGATTTAGACGCATCTGACGAACAGTTAGACTGCCCGTTCTTATATGCGTCTGCAAAAGCAGGACACGCTGTTCTGGATTTAAGCGATACACCGGAAAGCATGGAGCCTTTATTTGAAACAATCTTAAAATACATTCCTGCACCTACCGGTGACCCGGATGCCCCGACACAGACCTTAATCAGCACCATTGATTACAACGAATATGTGGGACGTATCGGCGTAGGTAAAGTAGAAAACGGAAAGCTCTCCGTTAATCAGGAGGTTATGCTGGTAAACCACCATGACCCTGATAAAATGAAAAAAGTAAAAATCAGCAAGCTCTATGAATTTGAAGGTTTAAATAAGGTTGAGGTAAAGGAAGCAAGTATCGGCTCGATTGTTGCCATTTCCGGTATTGCGGACATTCATATCGGAGATACCCTTTGCTCCCCTGAAAATCCGGAGCCAATTCCGTTCCAGAAAATTTCAGAGCCTACCATTTCCATGAACTTTATTGTAAATGACAGTCCGTTTGCAGGACAGGAAGGTAAATTTATCACTTCCCGTCATTTAAGAGAACGTCTGATGCGTGAATTAAACACAGATGTCAGCCTTCGTGTAGAAGACACAGAAAGCACAGACTGCTTCAAGGTTTCCGGACGTGGAGAGCTTCATTTATCTGTTTTAATTGAAAATATGAGACGTGAAGGTTACGAATTTGCCGTAAGTAAAGCGGAAGTTATCTATCACGAAGATGAACGAGGAAAAAAATTAGAACCTATGGAAATCGCTTATGTGGATGTTCCGGAAGAATTTTCCGGTACGATTATTCAGCGTTTAAGTGAAAGAAAAGGTGAACTTCAGGGTATGAGCCCTGCCAGTGACGGAACAACACGTCTGGAATTCAATATTCCATCCAGAGGACTGATTGGTTTCCGAGGTGAATTTATGACCTCCACAAAAGGCTCCGGTATTTTAAATACTGCATTTGACGGCTATGCTCCATACAAAGGTGATTTACAGTACCGCAAACAGGGTTCTCTTATTGCCTTTGAAACAGGCGAATCCGTAGCTTACGGTCTTTTCTCTGCACAGGACCGTGGTACACTCTTTATCGGACCGGGCGAAAAAGTATACAGCGGTATGGTTATCGGACAGAGCGGTAAAGCAGAAGATATCGAATTAAACGTATGTAAGACAAAACACCTTACCAATACCCGTTCTTCTTCTGCTGACGAAGCCTTAAAGCTGACTCCGCCTAAGGTTTTAAGTCTGGAACAGGCGTTGGAATTTATTGATACAGACGAGCTTCTGGAAATTACACCGGACTCCCTGCGTATCCGTAAGAAAATTTTAGACTCCCGTTTAAGAAAAAGACAGGGCTTTAACAAATAAATATTTTAGATGAATGAAACTGCTATCGTGAGATTTTTCTCCATAGCAGTTTTTTCTTTATCCTAATAATGTAACGCATTGAATTTTCTGATAATCAAAAATTTAATAATATTTTTTTCTTTATATTATCACTTCTTTATGATAAAATCTGCTTACAGATATTTTTTTAATCTTTTTAGCAATTCAAAATCAGATTTACAAGTTAAAGGAGGATTTGATATGACGAAAAAAGCAGAAACTATCGTACCGGCTGTAATTGACAGCACAGATGCCCTTCATGCCAAAATCACTGCCATGAAGGAAGCGCAGAAAAAATTTGCCGCCTACACACAGGAGCAGGTTGACAAAATTTTCTTCGAAGCTGCTATGGCAGCCAACAAAATGCGTATTCCTCTTGCACGACTTGCCTGCGAAGAAACAGGAATGGGTGTATTGGAGGATAAGGTAATTAAAAATCACTACGCAGCAGAGTATACATACAACGCTTACAAAAGAGTGAAAACCTGTGGTGTAGTGGAGGAAGATACTTCTTATGGGATTAAAAAAATCGCAGAACCCGTAGGTCTTGTAGGCGCTGTTATTCCTACTACCAACCCCACCTCTACGGCAATTTATAAGTGTTTGATTTGCTTAAAGACCAGAAACGCCATTTTAATCAGCCCTCATCCAAGAGCGAAAAAATGTACCACAGAAGCTGCCAGAATTATCCTTGAAGCTGCTGTAAAAGCAGGCGCTCCGGAAGGCATTATCGGCTGGATTGAAGAACCTACTTTAGAGCTTTCCAATGAATTGATGAAATCCGTAGACGTTATTCTTGCCACAGGCGGTCCGGGCATGGTAAAAGCCGCTTATTCTTCCGGAAAACCGGCAATCGGCGTAGGTCCCGGTAACGTTCCTGTAATCATGGACAGCTCCTGTGATATCCAGACTGCCGTTTACTCCGTTATCCACTCCAAAACTTTTGATAACGGTATGATTTGTGCGTCCGAGCAGTCTGTAACTGCCATTGCCGATATTTATGATGCAGTAAAAACAGAATTTGTAAAACGTGGCTGCTATGTATTAAACGATACCGAACTTGATGCAGTACGAAAAATCCTTCTTACCGAAGCCGGTACTGTAAATGCAAAAATCGTTGGTCAGCCTGCTCCTGTTATTGCAGAGCTGGCAGGAATTACCGTTCCGAAAACAGCTAAAATCTTAATCGGTGAAGTTACTTCCGTAGACGTTTCAGAGCCGTTTGCTCATGAAAAGCTCTCTCCTGTGCTTGCTCTTTATAAAGCAAAAGATTTTGCAACTGCTGTGGATATGGCAGACCAACTGGTAAAAGACGGCGGCTACGGCCATACTGCTTCCATTTATCTGCATCCTTCCGAAACAGAAAAACTGAACATTTTCGCAGACCGTATGAAGACCTGCCGTATTCTTGTAAATACTCCGTCTTCCCACGGCGGAATTGGCGACTTATATAACTTTAAGCTTGCGCCGTCTCTAACACTGGGCTGCGGCTCTTACGGCGGAAACTCCGTTTCTGAAAACGTAGGTGTAAAACATCTTTTGAATACGAAAACAGTCGCAGAAAGGAGAGAAAATATGCTCTGGTTCCGTTCTCCTGAAAAGGTTTACTTCAAAAAAGGCTGTCTGCCTGTTGCCTTAGATGAATTAAAGAATGTATATAACAAAAAGAAAGCGTTTATCGTTACCGATACATTCCTTTACAGCAACGGTTATACAAAACCGATTACTGATAAATTAGATGAAATGGGCATTGTTTACGACTGCTTCTTTGATGTTACACCGGATCCCACTTTACAGTGTGCCCAGAAAGGTCTGGAACAGCTAAAAGCCTTTGGTCCTGATACCATCATTGCTCTGGGCGGCGGCTCTGCTATGGATGCTGCCAAGATTATGTGGCTGATGTATGAACATCCGGAATGTAAATTCGAAGATTTAGCTATGGATTTCATGGATATCAGAAAACGTGTTTATGTATTCCCGAAAATGGGCATTAAAGCTATGATGGTTGCCATTCCTACTTCTTCCGGAACCGGTTCTGAGGTAACGCCTTTTGCTATTATCACAGATGCTTCCACTGGAACAAAATGGCCGATTGCAGACTATGAGCTTATGCCGAATATGGCAATTATCGATGCAGATTACATGATGGGACAGCCAAAAGGCTTAACCAGCGCTTCGGGAATTGACGCTTTGACACATGCTCTGGAAGCTTATGCTTCTATTATGGCGACAGATTTTACAGACGGTCTTGCCTTAAAAGCTGCCAAACTGATTTTTGATTATCTTCCTGCCGCATACGAAAAAGGCGCTGCCGATCCTATTGCCCGTGAAAAAATGGCAAATGCTTCTACCCTTGCAGGTATGGCATTCTCCAATGCTTTCTTAGGCGTATGCCACTCCATGGCACACAAGCTGGGAGCTTATCATCACCTGCCTCACGGTATTGCAAATGCCCTGCTCATTGAGCTTGTAATGCGATACAATGCAGATCCTGCTCCTACAAAGATGGGAACATTCTCCCAGTATCCTTATCCTCATGCAAAAGAAAGATACTGTGAAATGGCTCGCTTCGTAGGCATTACAGGTAAAGATGACGATGAAGTATTTGAAAACTTTATCAAAGCTATTGCTGATTTAAAAGCAAAAGTGGGAATTAAACGTACCATTAAAGAATACGGAATTGAAGAAAAAGATTTCCTGGCAACATTAGATGAAATGGTAGAAAACGCATTTAACGACCAGTGTACCGGCGCAAATCCACGTTATCCGCTTATGAGTGAGATGAAAGAAATGTATTTGAAGGCATTTTATGAGGGATAAAGGGTAAAGGGATTTTTGTAAATCACGCATAACGAAGAGGTATACATTTAGCGCTCAGTCTGCGCTAAATGTATACCTCTTTTTAATACTTATAATATTTGTTGAAATATTATACTCACAAGGTAAAATATACACAAATGTCCAGGGTAAAAAATATAGAAAAAATATTTCATTTTTATTCCACGCTTGCCATTATACATTGAAATAAACAGTAACGATAATACAGCGGTCAAAAAATATATGTCAACCAATCCACTTATTGTGAAATTCAATCCACAAATATACATAACCAGAATAGAAGCAGTATATTTTAGTATCGGCATATCGTGAAAAAGATAAAATACACTGATTAAAGCTATTCCATAATACCAGCCATCTAAATTACAAATATATGAAATATACGCCCCTATCACTATTGTTGCACAAGAGATTATCACATTTTTATTAAATTTATTTATGGTTGTTAATACAATCAGACCTAATGACAACGTGAATAAAACATTTTGCTGTTCCAAACTGAATAAATTTCCCGTATTGGCTAAATCATAGATAGGCTCAGAAATAAGTGCAAAAATTCCTAAGCTTAAAATATATTTCTTAAGACTATGCGTATGAAAAAATCCCTCTGCTAATAGAAAGCAGAAAATAGGGAATGAAATTCTACCTAAAATATGACAAATATTGACTGCGGACATTAACATATCGAATTGCTCATCTGTAAACATAGAATATGGAGCATTTAGAATAATTCCATTTTTTAACACCACTTGTCCAAAATGGTCGATTACCATAAAAATCATTGCCAATATTTTTAATGTGCTTCCCGAAATACCTTTTTTCATTTTGTTATAACTGATGATTTGCTTTTAATTTTTTATTTCAATGTTATATTCAAGACTTATAATGTCCTCTGTATAATCATCAGCAACGATTTGAATAATATAGGAACCTTTTTCAAAATATAAAGTTTGTAAATCGTTCAGCTCTTGACCGTCTAATTGATAATAAACCTTATTGTCTTGATTTGTAATGGTAACATGAAGTTTACCATCGTCAGTATCGCCCTTTACTTGTACATTGAGTTTTTCATCTTTGGGAACTGAAAAATATCCGTTTGCAATGTTTATAGATTGTTCTTTGGTTTCATTACTTTTATAAGTTTCATGCTTTTCCATTGTAAAATCAACAGCTACACTATCTTGATATTTACCATGCAATCCCCAAATAATCATTACTCCTAAAAAGCATAAAACCAGCAATAAAATAAGGTATCTCTTTTTTACCTTTTTTTCATTATCAATTTTTTCTTCGCTCTGAACATCATTTCTTAATAATTCATCAACAGAAATTTTGAAATAATCACTTATTTTTATAATCATTTCTAAGTCTGGATAGCTTTTACCATTTTCCCAATTAGAAACAGTCTGTCTGGAAACATTAAATAAATTTGCAAAATCATCTTGGCTTAAACCATGTTTTTTTCGCAGATTATTTATTTGTTCTCCTATATTCATTTCAAATCTGTCCTCCTTTCAAACAGCATTATCATATTTCTTTCGCTGGAAGTCTATCAAAATCCTTTTACATCTTAGCAAAGTTTCTTTTACAAAACGGAATATTGCTTTGACATATACAAATATAGCGTATTTGCGTAAAACAAATTATAAAGCTCTTTAAAAGAAGAAGCAATAACAATCTATACAACTGCTTATTTTTAACTTTTCTTATAATTCACAATACTTTCAGTCCCTTCCTTAATTTCTGGCATCCACCCCAGAAAAGAGGCACAGCCACCACAACAAGCATTGTCTCTGCTCCCAGATAAACGGCGCAAATTCTGGAAAAGTCTTTTACACGCCCGTCCGTGTTTATCTGCTGTATTCCATTTAAAATCTCTTTCCCATAATACGATACATCGAAAATATTATTTTCCGGTAAGTAGATAGCCGGTATTTGCACAAGCTGTAAAAGCAATGCAAATCCAATTACCGCAAAGAGGAAAATTCCCACTGCGAAAATAATATTTAATCTGCGCTGTACTGTATTTTCCTTATTCTCATATACAGACATCAGCTTCTTATAAGAAAAAACGCACAAGTACAAAACAAACCACAGTCCTGCGAAAAAGACTCCCAGAAGCAATATACTGTCTCCCAACTGATGTAACCGTCCCAAATCGTTTATCTCGCCTTCCAAAGGTGTTTTCATCATAGCTGCTGTTTCCTGTTGTTGCTGTCCCGCTGTTTTTCCTTCCTCTGCCTTTATCAACAAATGTTCTGCCAATGTTTCCGAGTTCTCTGGTATCTTGCCGTAAATAACAGGAATATCCGCAGAGCCTAGCTGCGTCAGAACGTCTCCGTCCTCATAAACTCCGCAAACTGTAAATTCTTCTCCATTGATATACAATCGTTTCTTTCCTTCATTTTTCTCCTGAAACAACTCTTTTGAAAGGCTTTCCGGTATAACTACCACATTCTCTTCAGACACAACAGCGGAAAAATATTCGCCCTCACAAAAATGCAACTTTGCATATTCTCCATAATTGGACGTTGTTTCCTGATAATAGACAGAAACCATTTTATTTTCTCCTGTATCTGTAACTGATATGTTTTCTCCTGTTCCCGCTGCTGCAAAGTTTCCCTGTCCGACAAAAGAAGAAGCCTGTGCTACGGAAATATTCAGCCCTTTTGTATCATATAGCTCTATTGCAGAGGGTGTGTAATTTTTCAAATTCCCGCTGACAAATGCTGCTGCGAAAAAGAAAAATACAGAAACAGAAAGTTGAATAATGCCACATATAAAAAATCTAAGTTTCCGTTTTCTCATTCTCCTACACACCTCACAGTCTCATAGTTAGACAAACTCCGACTTGGATAAATTGCCAGCCTCCGCCCTTCTAAATCCGTATTTTCCAACTGAACAAAATCATAATCTTCACTATATACTTCTATTGGGACTGCCTTTACATATTCTTCTGCACCCCATGTTCCTTCTCTCCTTTGAATGAGCATCACACAAGGTTTACCATCTGAGTCCGTAAACACGCCGGCAGGAGAAATCTTCACAACCGTAGTCCCGTCCTCCAGCTTTTCGGCAGGAGGCACTTCTATGGTACGGACTTCTGTCAACAGCACTGCTTCAATTCTATGTGCCGCAACCGTACACAAAACCAAAATCATAAAAAGCGCTGCTGTCATTCGTACTGCAAATTGTCTTGAATTCTTCATAGGTTCTGTCCTTTCCCCTTTATTTTACTCCTGAAAGCTCAATGCCCTGCGTCAGTTCTTCATGAAAAAAGAAAAATAATAAAAGCATGGGCAATGCTGCCAAAACACCGCACACAAATGACAATGCAAAATTAACTTCATTGACACTGGCAAGAAATACAGAAAGGGGATATCGCAGCGTATCTCTTAAAAAAGTCATAGGCTGCTCTACCATATTCCATGAGTCTACAAAGGACAACAGAAATACACTGATAATTCCGCCTTTTCCTATGGGCATAACAATCCGAAATAAAATTTGAAAAGTTCCTGCGCCGTCCAGCTTTGCCGCATCCAAAATCTCATCAGGTATTCTTTTAAAAATCTGTGTCATGAATACCGTTCCGAAAGGCAGAAACGTCATAGGTAAAATCAAAGCAAGCCATGAGTCCAAAAGCTTTAATTCGTCCAAAATAATATAATTAGGAACAAGCGTGACCTGTATCGGCATCATCATCAAGACCATCAGCAGAAAAAGAATTCCCTTTTTAAAAGGGATGGGATATTTGGCAAATGCAAATCCTCCCAACGCACTGACGAAAATCTGCCCTGCTGAAATGACTATGCACAGAAAGAGGCTGTACCAGAATTTCATGAGATAATCCGTGCTTCTCAAAAACACCATATAATAACCTTCCAGAGAAAAAACATTCGGTATGATATGAAAAACAGCCTCCGCATTTTCCTTCTGATTTATAACAGCTCCATAATATTTCTCAATTTCAGCCGGAGACATAAAACTGTTGCATACGGTATAGATTGCAGGGAACAACACCAAAACACCTAAAAAAAGGAAAAAAATCATACTTAAAATCTGTGATTTTCTTTTCATTCTCATTCCTCCCTGTATCTGTTTTGGAGCAGATACAATCCGCATAACAGAAAAAACAGCACCAGAAACAGCAGAATTGCCGCTACACTTAATTTCTGATAATTCAAATTTTCAAAATTGTTGTTCAGGAAATGCTGTATCATATAAATGCTGTCATGCGGGTGTTTTCCGCCCAAAAGAAACGCCTCTCGATAAGATTTAAAGGCATTTACAATACCCATAACTGCTGCCAGAAAAAAATGTGGGGACATCATTGGCAATGTAATAGAAACCAGCTTCTGCATGCTTCCTGCGCCTTCCACTTCTGCTGTTTGATAAAACTCCTCCGGAATAGTATTCAGACCGGACAACAGCAAAATCACACTATACCCAAAGCTTTTCCATATATACAAGCCCAGCAATACATAAAACGCATTTGGTCCTTCCAGCCATTGTACAAGAGGTACTCCCATGGATATCAGCCAGTTGTTGACAATCCCTGTCTCCGCAAAAAACACTTGAATAACCATAACCACACTGGCTATGGGAAGCACCAACGGTAATAAAAGGATGTAGCGGAAAAAACGACTTCCCGCTAACCCTTTCTTTATCAGCAGTGCAATAAAAAAACTCAACACAAGATTTAAGGTAACGCCAATAACCAGAAAACGCAGTGTATTGACGGCTGCCAGTTGGAACGCATAGGAAGAAAAAACCTCTTTGTAATTCTCAAAGCCTACAAAGTAAGCCCCTCCCACGCCAAAAGTAAAGGAATATTTCACACATATAGCAAATGGCAACAAGAAGAAAACAAAAGTTCCCAGTAAAACCGGCGTTGCCAGCAACATTCCTATAAACTTTTTTCGCCTTTCCAACAAATGATATCTGTTTTTCATAGCACGCCTCCTCTTATTCATCGAAATAGAAGCGCAATTCATCTTTTAAATTATCCAGCTTTTTCTCCACAGAACTTTCTTCACTTGTCATAAAGACCGCATCAAAAATCAGAGAATTTTCATACTGGCAGAAGCGAGCTGTTGTGACCTGTTGTGTAATCTGAAACAGTTCCTCTGCCTTTTTAGCCGCTTCTTCTTGATATTCTTCCGTTCCTGAACTCAGCCGATACTTGTATGCCGGTACAACAGCATTGTTATTCACAGGAATAGCTGTAAATTTCTTTCCGTCTCCGAATTTCTCCCAGCCTGTACTTCCCTGCACTTCATCGGATAACAAAAATCCTAAGAAATCTCCTGCCTGTGAAGCGTAATCACTGTTTGCCCGAACTGCCGCAAACACATTGACCTGTGCGTTTACTCCCTTTTCTCCATTTGGAAATGGAAGGAATTTAACATCTGTACCGGAAGCAAAAGACCGTTTCATAATTTCCGTTAAAGAACTCTCTACGGAATGTCCCATAATCATCACATTGGGTAATTCCGCTGCTTCATCAAAAGAAAGCTCCTGTCTCTCTGCTAACAGTTCTGTCATATTCTGCAATTCTTTCGAAAAAGTAATTGTTTTTTCTTCATAGTCAAAAACAGGTGTTCCGAAAAGTCCCGCTATATACTCTGTTATATAAAATTCTGCTGGAAATCCCTTCACTCCTGTATGAGAAGAAACCTCTTTCAGAAATTTATCCGGCTGGTCAGATGACGGTGTCCAATCTCCCAGCATCTCCCCTGTCACAGCAATTCCCGGCAGCATATATCCCAATGGCAGAAAATACTGTTTCCCATCAACTTCCCCCGCTTTTAGCACAGTTTGATTCAGCGGCATATCTACTAATCCTTCTATCACGGTATTCAAATCTAAAAATACCCCATTGTAACTGCTTTTTACCATATCCGGCAATACAATATTCTCTTCATCCAAAAGAAAAACATCAGGACCTTTGCCTGCCATAACATATAAACGTTCTCTCATTTGTTCTTCTTTCTTTGCAATGTCTTTCTTTATTTTTTCGTTTTCCTCCGTGGGTGCGTTGTTCATGTGCGGAATAACTTCAACGTCAATTTCTGTCTCCGGATGAAGCTGCACATACTTTGTGATTGCCATGGTATAAAATTCTTTCTGGCTTTCCGAAATCGCAATAATCATCTTGGAATGGTCTCTGGTGTCCTCTACCACCTCCGGCGCTTCCTCCTTCTTATTTTCCCCTGAAGGATTGGAAGATTTACAAGATACCAAAGAAGCTACACACAATAATCCTGCCATAATAAGCGCCAATTTTTTCTTCATATACGCTACCTCCCCATTGGTTTTCCATCGAAACTTTATTGATTTTATTGTATCAGTTTTGTAGTGCTTTAGCAAGGTAAATTCCCGTAAGATAAAAAATGCCCTTTCTGTATAGTAAGCCCCCGGCTTCTCTATACAAAAAGAGCATTTATTTTATTCTACTTCCTGTGTTCCTTCTCCGAAGTAATAATATACTTCGCCGTCCTCTAAATCAATTCCTTTTGCCTCTGCCAGCTCCTGCACTGTCACCAATTTGTAGCCCTTCTCTACCAATTCGGGAATTAATCGCAGGGACGCTTCCACAGACCATTCGTGAATATCGTGCATCAAAACAACTGAGCCGTCCTGCACATTGTCCATAACCTTCTGATATGTGGCATCTGCACTTTTCGTTTTCCAGTCCTTAGTGTCCAGACTCCATTTTATAATCGGCATGCCTGCCAATTCCTGTACTGTTTCATTTAAGCTTCCTCCCGGTGGTCTTAGGCTGTCTGCCGGAACACCTGCTGCATTTTCAATAATACTATTTGTCTTACTGATTTCCTCTGTTACCTCCTCAGATGCCAAGCTTGGAAGCATCTGATGGTCGTATGTATGGTTTCCCAGCTCCATGCCGCTGTCATACAGCCTTTTTATAACATCAGGATATTTCTCTGCATTTTCACCCAGCATGAAAAAGGTTGCCTTCGCATTGTTTTCTTCCAGACAATCTAAAAGCTTATCTGTGTATTTTCCCGGTCCGTCATCATAAGTCAATGCCACCATAGGCCGAACCTTACTGCTATCATAACGCCCTTCTTCGTCAAAATAGTAGTCTTTTCCGTCCAGCTCCATCCAACCGGTTTTTACATAGCCGTTTTCATCAAAATAGTATTTTGCTCCGTCAATTTCCTTCCAACCCGCTTCAAAAAAGGTTCCGTCTGCATTTCGATACCATTTTCCCGTTTCATCTGTCTGCCAGCCAAAGATAGTCATATCTCCTGAGAGTTTCTGAATATCCGAAGCGCTCATGACAGGCTGCTTAGCCGCCGGAATTTCTCCCTTTTTCGTCTCAGCCTTGACCTCTTTGCTGATTTCCGTCGGTTTTTGCCTGCCAAAGTCTGAGGTTAATGCCGTAACCCCTTTTGCAATCAGAAAAATCGCAAGCACTAACACTCCTGCCATGGCAACAATTCGCATAAGCTTCCTGCGCCTAATCTGCTTCAGACGTTCCTGTCTGCGGCGCATCATACGTGCTTGACGGCGGCGCTCATACTCTTCGTCATCAAACTCATCCCCAGACCGATATCTTTCATCGTAATCCATAATATACTCCTCTCTTTTGTAATATGCTTTTATTATACACAACCCACATCTTCTTGTATAGGGGATTTCTGACAAATTTTCCTTTTTTTGTCCAGTTTCTTTCTTATTCCGACACGAATTTCCCCTGTGTAAATTCATCTACATTTTCAGCAGTTACTTTATAATAGGGCAAGTACACATAGCGTTCATTTTCAAAGGGAATATCTTCCATTCCTTTCCCTGTAAGCAACGCTGCCGACAGTTTTGCCATAGCCTTCGCCTGTCCCTCTTTATCGTTGTATACCGTTCCCCACAACTCCTGATTTTCTACCCCTTGTAAGCCCGCCTCTGTTCCGTCAATTCCCAGAAAAGCAGGCAGGACAGATGAAGTATAATTTAATTTTTTATAAGCATCCACAGCGCCTAAAGCCATATCGTCATTATTGCTCAGTACCAGTTCAATCTTGCTCTGATGTTCCCCGATAATCTGCTCCATTCTGTTCTGCGCCTGCGCTCTGTTCCAGTTTGCAATTTTACAACTGAGCTTTTCTACTTCAATCCCGTTTTCCTTCAATGTATTTACGGCATTTTCTGTCCGAATAATGGCATCCTGATGTCCCATTTCTCCTTCCAGAACCACATACTGAATTTTTCCGTCTTTGTTTTTATCAATCTGGCTGTTTTCTTCTATCATTTCCACCGCCAGCTCTCCCTGCAATTTACCGGACTGCTTTGCATCTGCCCCTACATAATACAATTTATCCCATTGGTGCAAATCCTCTGCTACCGGCTCTCTGTTAAAAAAGATAATAGGCACTTCGCTTTCTCTTGCAAAATCAATAATCTCAGAAGGGTCTGCCCTGTCTACCAGATTTACACATAAAATATTACAGCCCTCATCAATCAGCTCCTCCACCTGATCGTTCTGATTTTTCTGCACGCCTGCTGCATCCCGTATGGTGACGGACACTTCCAGCTTATCGCTTTCTATCTCCTTTAAGCTTTCTTTAAAAAGTCCGATTAATTCATTGAGATACGTGTCGCTTTGGTCATAATATGTCACGCCTACATGGAGCTTTTGCGGTGTTTCTTTCTCCTTACAGCCGCCTAAAAGCAGAACGGATATGCCAAGCAAAATTCCTATCCCCGCTAATTTTCTTTTTCTCATACGCTACCTCACTCTACTGGCTCATGGTAAAAATAACTTCCTGATTTTCCTTTGAAAACAGATTTTCTTTTCGCATAACTGTATAAGAAATCTGCGGATTTTCATCCTCATAAAATCCTTTCTCAAGCTTATTCACCAGCTCTGTCAGACTCTCATATCCCACATGAAACATATCAGGAACAACCAGACACTCTACGGCTCCTGTATCCAGATAATATACTGCTTCTGTGGAATTTCCAATTCCATAGGCAATAGCTCCATGAAGGTTATTTGCCGCAGCACCTTCTCCCGCAGCAGTAAGACTGTCATCATCCAGTGCAATGATAAAGTCCACCTCCGGTTTACTCTCCCAAAAGGTATTTCCTTCAATCTCCGGCTTTTTTGTATCTGACCAGATAAGCTTAGCTCCTGTATCTTTTAAGGTTTCCGTAAATCCCTTTTCCTTTTCTGCACTGCTTTTAAGCCCTTCTTCTCTCGTTAAAATTCCCAGTGTTTTTCCTTCCAGATTTCCGTCATAATCCTTTAAAAGCTCCTCTGCCAGCGCCTTGCCCATTGCATAGGCATCCGGCTGTATTACAGGAAATTCCTCTGTATCCGACAAAGTATCGTCTATCAGCATAATTTCTGCCTTATTGCTGAATTTTTTTAATATTTGCTGCGTGTCTTCTCCCGACACAGGCTGTATAATCACTCCGTCTGCACCGTTTTTAATTTCTTCTTCTATTAGCTTTTTTTCTTCTTCCTGACTAAGAGCTGCACCGGTACTTACCATTACCATTTCTGCGCCCTTGTCTTCTGCTGCCATCTTCAATCCGTATTTAAAAGCAGACCACTGTTTATCATCTGCATTTTCTACAATTACCGATATCTGATAACTCCTGTCTACGTTTTTCTCCCGCAGCATAAGAAACGCCAGAAGAAGCACCATAACACCCAGCACAGCCTCTATGAAGATAAACATTTTCTTATCCTTCTTCATTGCTTTTCCCCTGTACTCTTGATAATATGACCTTTTTCCAGTATTTTACAATTTTCCTCCGTATAAGGCACTGCCGGAATACGGATAGAAACTCTTGTTCCCTCATCCGGCTCACTTTCCACCAAAAGTCCGTATTCCTTCCCGAAAACAATCTGAATACGACTGTTGACATTGACTAATCCCACACCGGAGCCATGTTTGTGAACACGATTGCTGTCCGTTAATACAAGAGCCGCTTCTTCCTCTGGCATACCAAGTCCATTGTCACAAACAGCCAGAACAATCTTGTCCTCCTGCAGCCTTCCGGTAACTACAATTTCTCCGCAGTCTTCCATACCGCTGACACCATAATTTATGGCATTTTCCAATAACGGCTGCAAAATCAATTTTACCGTGCAATAGGAATACAGCTCCTCATCTACATCAAAGGTAACAGAAAAGGAATTCTTATATCGTACTTTCTGGATATTCATATAGCTTTGAGCGTGCTGCAATTCATCTTTGATGCTTATGACTGTTCGCCCCTTAGAAAGACTGATGCGAAACAGCCTTGCAAGCTGTGAAATCATAAAAACAGCCTCGTCATTTTTCTCGCCTTCAATCATCCATGTGATAGACTCCAGCGTATTATACAGAAAATGAGGATGAATTTGACTTTGCAGGGCATCTAATTCGCTCTTTCTTCTCTCATTTTGCTCTAACACAATTTTCTTCATCAAATCGTCAATCTGCTCATAAGATTTCTGGATAGAATATCCTAAATGGCGGATTTCCTGCGAGCCTCCGATATAGATTTCCGGTTTTTCCCCTGCTTCGTACTCTCGTACAGAATGGTTCAGCTTTAAAATCGGGCTGGAAATTCTAAGAGAAACCACACGGTTAATGACTACCAGCATCATCGCCATCAGTAAAATTAACATTGCCACAAAATAGCGGATATTTACCATACCGTGATTAAACGTAGAATAGGGAATAACGCCTACCAGCTTCCACCCTGTATAACTGATGGTATTTACCACTACTTTCCTGTTCTCCCCATTAAAGGACTCATTGTAGACCCCGTCTTTATAGGACGCTGCCTGTCTGTTATTCTCCTCATAAATGCCGTCGCTGATTTGTATCTGTCTGGGGTGATAGATAATCTCTCCGTTGCTGTCACATAGATAATAATACTGCCCGTTGTTTACCTCATTAATCTGCTTCATCATTCTGGAAATACTGGAAAAATCCATATCTACCAGCAATACGCCGGATTGTGGAATACCCTGATTTGTCAGTTCTACCACTCGGCTTAAAGAAATTACCCAATAATAGCTCTGGGCTGTATCGTTAAACAGATTTTGAATGTGCGGCGTGGAAAAGTGCATATTTTCCATTTCTTCTGTGGCTTTTAAATACCATTCCTGACCGGTTACGTCAGGATCTTCCTTCTGTGCAGCTACCGGTTCTGCCGTAATCAGACTTCCATAATCGTTATACAGCGCAATACTTCTTAGATTTTCCTTATTTGCCTCGTACAAAAGGTTCATGCCGCTTTGAATTTCCTGTTTGTTGCTCTCAAAATCATTTTCTTTAATTACATTATAATAAACCGTATCGGAAATCTGGCGCATACTCATTAAATATGCTTCCATATTTTCCCCTGTCTGTTCCATAAGCTTCTGGGTACTGTTTATGGTTTCCTCCCTTGCAGAATTGGAAAACCGCAAATACAGAACAATTCCCAAAACCAGCATAATGGAAATCGAAACAATCGAAAATGCCAGCATAATTGTGGTCTGGATTTCTCTTGGCTTCAGTTTTTTCAGTTGTCTGAAATACTTATTTTTCACTTTCCTTGTACTCCGTTCTGTACTTAGAAGGAGATACTCCAAACCTCCGTTTAAACACGTAGCTGAAATAGTTTGGATCTGTATATCCTACCTTCTTCCCGATAATATAACTTTTTTCATTGGTTTCCAGTAAAAGTCTGGAAGCTCTGTCCATGCGGTAATCTGTAAGATAACCAATAAATGATTTTCCCGTTTCTTTTTTAAATACAGTAGAAAAATAGGAATTGGATACCCCCAGCGCCTCACAAATGCTGTCCAGAGAAAGTTCTTCATTTACATAATTATTATGAACATAATCCTTTGCCCTTTCCACAAAAGATTTTCTGGAAGTATTTCGCTCACTGAGCAGCTTTTCGTGGAGAGAAACACTGATGTTTATAATCCATTGCTCCAACCTATCCGGCTCCATATCTGATATTTTCCCATACAGTTCTCCCATATCTTTGGAAAGCTCATCCAGCACAATATCATTATTGGCGGCAAAACGACAGAACTCGCTGAGAAGCTCCATAATATCCAAATGATGCTGCTGTAAAGACTTCTCCTTAAACGAAATACTGTGAAGATAGGTATGCACAGCCTCCATAATTTCCGGTTCTTCCTTTAATCGTATCATCTTGAATAAATAGGACAGCTCTGTTTCATGGCTGGAACCGGGCCTATTTTTCTCACAAGGCGCAACCTCTTGAATATTAATCGCTCTGGAAGCGCCGTAAAGGACACGATAGGAAATCGCATCTCTGGCGCTGCTGTAAGACTGAGATAAATCCAAAATATGCTCACAGACCTGTCCGATACCAACCGTCACATTTGCTCCGATTATTCGATGTACATAACGGCAAAAACGGTCACATTCATCTGTAAGCTCTGAAATTTCATTTTCTTTTTTCAGCTGCGCAATTAAAACGGTCTTTCCCAGATAGGAAAAGCACTTTGCCTGCCACTTTTCACCCAGATATTCCTTTGCCTGCTTTTCCACAGAAGCGGATAAAAGCAGCGGATTGATATCCTTTGGTACTTGAGAAGATGATGTGTGAATAACCAGACAACAGAAAAAAGGACCTGAAAGAGAAATCTGATAATCTGAAAGATATTTCTCAAGCTCCTCTTCATGAATGTGCCCCTCAATCAGCGTGGTATAGAAATTCGCCTGCAAAAGAGGCAGCGACTCCATATAATATTTCTTTAAAATTTCTGCGTTTCGCTTTTCACTGATTTCCTGGTCCAATTTTATCTTTAACTGGGTAAATACATTGGTAAGCTCTATGGAATTTACCGGTTTTAAAATATATTCCTCCACTTCCAAATGCACGGCTTCCTTGGCATATTCAAATTCGTCAAAGCCCGTAAAAAGCAAAAGCTTTGTCCCCGGATAATCTGCTTTAATATGGCCTGCCAGTTCCATTCCGTCCATATAGGGCATATTGATATCGGTCATCACCACATCCGGCTGAAATTCTTCTACCATTTCCAGCGCTTTCACACCGTTATTGGCGTATCCGATAACAGAAAATCCAAGGCCCTCCCAGTTGATTTTCTTCATAATTACCTGTATCACGTCTTCTTCATCATCTACTAAAAGTACTGTATATGTATCCATTTTCCTTCTCCGTATTTTTACTCTTATTTCGCATAATTATAACACAAAAGAGCCAGACCTGCATCTGACTCTTTTAAAAAAATTCTTATTGAATTATAGTAACTATTTCTTCTGAACATATTTCAGACAGTCAAGTGTAACGGCTACAAGGATAATGATACCTGAGAATACGAACTGTAAGTTTGTATCAATACCAAGGATTGTCAGAGAATATGTAAGCGCTGTAAAGATAAATACACCAACAACTACGCCGGAGATTTTACCAATACCACCTGTAAAGGAAACACCACCTACTACACAGGCTGCGATGGCATCCATTTCCCATCCCTGTCCATAAGCTGCGGAACCGGAACCAACCATTCTGATACATTCAAGCCATGAACCAAATCCGTAAAGAACACCTGCCATAACGAAAGCGCCTACGGTTACACCGAATACAGAAATACCGGATACAGATGCTGCTTCAGGGTTTCCACCTACTGCATACAGGTTTTTACCGAAAGTTGTTTTATTCCAGATAAACCACACAATAGCAATTGCTGCAATAGCCCACAGAATAATTGTTGGGAAGCCGTTTACTTTTGGAATAACCATGTTTGGAATTGCAGCTTCAATAGCACCAAAAGATACACCTTTTGTTGCATAAGTAACAATACCGAAGATTACCAGCATGTTTGCCATTGTTGAAATAAATGGGTGCATTTTAAACTTTGCTGTAAAGAAACCTGCGATTGTTGTAAAGAAAGTACATAAAACAATACAAACTACCAATGCTAAAATAACTCTTGCAATAACAGGCATGCCTGTAAAATCAAAAATATGACCAAATACACCACCTGTATTGATACCTTGGTGCATAATAATTGTTGCTGCTGTCATACCCATACCAACCATACGGCCGATGGAAAGGTCTGTACCTGCTAAAAGGATTAACGCTGCTACACCTAACGCAAGGAACATACGAGGAGATGCCTGCTGAAGGATATTCAATACGTTATTGTAAGTTAAAAGCGGTGAGCCTTTTACAATCGGTGTAATAATACACAGTGCAATGAAAATTAACAGGATTGCAATATACAAACCGTTTTGCAGAAGGAAGTTTCTGCGGTTAAACGTATATTTGTAGTTTTCCCATTTCTGTGCTCTTGTTTCCATGAAAGTAAACTTTGACATACGCAGTAAGTCAATTAAGTGGAACTTATAAGAATACGCTGCATGTCTTCTGTCTTTTGCTGCCTGAAATTCTTTTTCCATTGTCATCTTTGCGTCAAAGAGTCTGTTTTTATAAACATAATTCTCATCTTTGATTTCCTGATGGTCGGAAAGCTTTGCCACAGCAGCCTTGTGTTCTTTTTCCAGCTCTGCTACTTTTTGCTGATGACGTGCTTTTGCAGCTGCTTTTTCTGCTGCACAGCTTGCTTTTACAGCCTGATAATAATCTTTATCAAAATGCTCTTTTAAATAGTTTTCTGCATCTGCAATCAGCTTGGAAACTTCGTCTTTATTTTTTGCTTCTACTGCTTTTGCTTTTTCCAGTTCTGTTTTGCATTTTGCAAGTCTGTCTTCTTTTTCACCTTTTGTAAGAGTACGGTCTCTCTTAATGCTGTCCATAACATTCTGGATTTCTACGATTTTATCTGTACCGTCTACTCTTAATTCATCAATTTTTTTCTGAATTTTACCAACATAATCCTCGATGGGCTGACGCAGTTTCATTTCCTGCTCAGCAGTAAGGATATTACTATTTTCGTTTGCCATATCTATTCTTCTCCCTCATTATAGGTATTTTGCGCTGAGTCTTAAAAGTTCTTCCTGATTTGTTTCTTTTGTATTTACAATTCCTGAAAGATGTCCGTTAGACATGACACCAATACGATTTGTAATACCCAGAATTTCAGGCATTTCTGAGGAAACAACGATAATTGTTTTTCCCTGTTTTGCCATCTGAATAATCAGGTCGTAAATTTCATATTTTGCACCAACATCAATTCCTCTGGTCGGCTCGTCCATCATGAATACCTGAGGACTGCGTTCCAGCCATTTTCCAAAAATAACCTTCTGCTGATTACCGCCTGAAAGACTGGAAATCATATCATCCGGTCCCATACATTTTGTGTGCATAATTTTGATTTCGTTGGCAGTTGCTTTTATCATTTTGGAGTCTGAAAGAGCAATACCTGATTTATACTGAAGCAGGTTTGCAATGGTTGTATTGAATGTCAAGTCACATTTCAGGAACAGACCGTTTGCCTTTCTTTCCTCTGTAATCAGTGCAAAGCCGTGCTCCATTGCTTCTTTTGCGCTGTTGAAGTTCATCAGCTTATTATTGAAGTAAACACGTCCTGCCGCTCTGGTTCGGATACCAAAAATAGTCTCTAAAAGTTCTGTACGTCCCGCACCTACCAGACCGTAAAGTCCGAAAATTTCTCCCTCTCTTACATCAAAGGTAATATCCTGTAAGTGAGGTTCAAATTTTGTAGACAAGTGCTGGATGGATAAGATAACATCCTTAGGCTCATTGTCTACCGGTGGGAAACGATTTTCCAGAGAACGACCAACCATGGCTGCAATCAGTTCATTCATATCTGTATCTTTTGAACTTTTTGTCATAACCAGATTACCGTCTCTAAGAACTGAAATCTCATCACAAATTTCAAAAATCTCATCCATTTTATGAGAAATGTAAATCAGAGAAATTCCCTGCTCTTTTAACATTCTCATCATCTCAAATAATTTATCTACTTCCTGTACTGTCAGAGAAGAAGTAGGCTCATCGAGAACAATTACTTTTGCATTATAGGAAATTGCTTTTGCAATCTCACACATCTGTCTTTGGGATACTGACATATTACGCATAGGCTGTGTCAGGTTTACTGTCATACCCAGCTTTCTGAAAAGCTCGGAAGCTTCTTTTTTCATTCTTCCCTCATCAACGATACCGGCGGAATTTACCGGATAACGTCCGAGGAAAAGATTATCCATAACATTTCGTTCCAGACACTGGTTCAATTCCTGATGAACCATGGCAATTCCGTTTTCCAGTGCATCTTTCGGTCCTGAAAAACTAACTTCTCTACCGTCCAGAGTAATTTTTCCTTCATCTTTCTGATAAGTTCCAAAAAGACATTTCATCATTGTTGACTTACCGGCGCCGTTCTCACCCATAAGCCCCATAACCGTTCCTTTTTTCAAGTCCAGATTGATATGATCCAAAACTCGATTTCGGCCAAAGGACTTACTCATATTGCGTATCGATAAGACAACTTCATCTTTCTTATCTGCCATTCTTTTCTACTCCTGTATCTCTATATTGGTATCTGACAGTATGTGCCACTGTCAGATTTAAAAGAGGCTGTCGCATTAAGGGCGTATCTAATATACTGCCTCAACACGACACCCTCTATCTTTCATCTTGCCACAGGTATTACTGCTTTACTTACTGCAATAATGCTGTATAAGAAGCTGCATTGTCTGTTTTAACCATGTTAATTGCGAACGCATCGTACTGACTTGGGTTTCCAAGACGGTTTGTGATATTGGACTCTGTCTGTCCGTCACCACCGATGTATTCAACATCAAGGTTCAAAAGATCGTCATATTTCTCAAGAAGTGGCTGGTATGTAGAGCTTAAGAAGTTATCAGAAGCGTTGTAAATATTCAGCCATACTTTCTTTTTAGGAGCTTTGCTTTCGTCTAACTGTTTCGATACAGGCTCAAATGTCTTTGTGGAGTCTGTGAATTCCTGATAGTTATCAGCTGTTACAGCTACGTTTAATGCGTAGTAAGAACGTTCATCTTCTTTGTATACATATTCTTTATCACTAAGAACGTTTCCAGCTTCGTCTGGTGTTCCGATACCTGTATCAATGTCAACACCGTCTAAAGAGTTACGAAGAACACGAAGTGTTAAGTAAGCCTGTACGTCTGCATGCTGGCTGATTGTTCCGCCGTATCCTTCTGCGATAGCTGCTACTGCATCGCTGTTAGCATCGTATCCGAAAGTAGGAACTTTGTTTTCTTTTGACCAAGCATTGAACATAGACATTCCCATACCATCGTTGTTAGAAACAACAACATCAATCTGATCGCCGAAAGAGGATGACCATGTTCCGATTGCGTTACCTGCTGTTGCTGCATCCCATGTAGCACCTGCGGAGTTCTTCATTTCCTGAGAACCTAACTCACGAACTACGAATTTCTTTCCGCCTGCTTCTAAAGAACCATCCTGAACTGCTGTCTGTTTTCCGTCTACGTTTGTTCCTACCGGTTCACTATTGATAGCGCCGTCTTTTTCTACGCCTGTTCCAAGAGCTTTACGAACACCTCTTGTACGTGCGATAGAGTCGTTATGTCCGATATCACCGATTGCTAAAACGTATCCGATTACACCGTCACCGTTACGGTCAATCGTATCTGCGTTTTTCTCGATGTATTCTTTAACCATCTGTCCCTGAAGTTCAGCACCCTGATTTGCATCAAAACCTACATAATATGTATCTTTGTTGAAGTTAAGAGCATTCTTGTCTAATTCGCCTGTTGAGCTGTTAGATGGCTGACGGTTGAACCATACTAAAGGTTTGTCTTTGTTTGCAACGTCAGAAGCTTCTGTTTTTCCGCCTTCTTCTGTTTTTCCTGTTTCCTCTGTTTTGTTTTCTTCTTCTTTTGCTGGTTCAGAACCACATGCAACAGCAGAAAGTCCTAATACTGCTGTCATTGCTAATACTGCTAATTTTCTTTTCATTGAAATATTCTCCCTTCCGTGCACCATTTTCGTCCGTGCGTTTTATTGATATTGACACTATACACAATATTCAGAAAAGAAAACATAGAATTTTTTTTGGTTTTCATTGAAATTTTTAAGATTTTCTTAGTCATATCGCATAATATTATAGATTTTCTTGTCGAAATATGTGCATTACGTCTATATTCTATATTTAAAAGCTGGTATTGCAAAGTACAAGAATGCACTATATAATAACAACATGGGAAACTACAAAGCCGGGCGGCTTACCCTCTACTTTTTGGAGGGGCTACCCTCCAATCAAAAGAAAGGAGGGCTTGCCAATGGTTACATATTCTGACTTAATTCAGTTTTGCATATTCATTGTTGCTCTTGTTGGTCTTTGCTATGAGATTTTCAAGGGTAAAAGAAAATAGCCGCCACTACTGCGAATAGTGACGGCTGACCTTATAAAAGGTTAAGCTACTTATTTTGTTATTATCTATCCCATTTATCACACAAAGAATTAATCTGGTCTGCAAATCTTGCTAAGTCTTTATTTGTACCTCCTTCGTTATGGCGGATTACTGCCATTAACCGCTGTCCTGCTGCAAGTAATCTTGCAAATACTCCGGCTGCCTTTCTGCTCTTCGCTTTCTGTTCTGCATGTTTAATAACAATACCTACTGTCTCTCTTGTTATTTCATTTGTCGCCAAATCAACCTCTGTGCCACTATACGGTGCAAACGCCTGATAACCTAGCTCATCCTCCAGTCTCTTGGCAAATAAATCGCAAACCTGATCATCTCCATGAGCTACAAAGACACGTTTTGGTTTTTCTTTAAAGGAAGATGCCCACCTCATAAGTCCCGCATTATCTGCATGTCCGCTGATACCGGGAAGTCTTACAATATCTGCATTTACATGAATTTCTTCACCGAAAATATGAACGTCCTTTGCCCCTTCCACTAAAGAGCGTCCCAACGTTCCTACTGCCTGATATCCCACAAATAAAATCGTAGAGTCACTTCTCCACAAATTATGCTTTAAGTGATGCTTAATACGTCCTGCATCACACATACCGCTGGCTGATAAGATTACCTTTGGCGTTTCATTAAAATTGATTGCCCTTGACTCATCACTGGTAATAGACAATTTCAGTCCCGGAAATGCAATGGGATTTATTCCTTTATTGATTAACTCCATTGCTTCTTCGTCATAACATTCGCTGTAATGTTCTTTAAAAATACTAGTTGCCTGTACTGCAAGAGGGCTATCCACATATACTTCAAATCCTTCAAATTCCGGCAACAAATTATCTTCTTTAATTTTTCTGAGGAAATACAGCATTTCCTGTGTTCTTCCTACTGCAAAAGAAGGAATTACCACATTGCCTCCCCGCTTAAAGGTTTTCCTTAAAATATCCACCAATGCCGTTACATAATCCGGCTTTTCCCCATGGCTTCTGTCGCCATAAGTAGACTCCATAACCACATAATCCGCACTGTCCAGATATTCCGGATCTTTAATCAATGGCTGTTCTGTATTTCCAATATCTCCTGAAAATACGATTTTCCGTTCTTCTCCGTCTTCTGTAATCCACAACTCAATACTGGCTGAACCCAACAAATGTCCTGCGTCTACAAAGCGTACCTTAATACCTTCTGCAAGTTGTATTACCTGATTGTAATTACACTCTACAAACTGCTGAATAACCCCTAACGCATCCTCCATGGTATAGGCAGGCACAAATTCCGTCTGTCCGTTTCTCTTTGCTTTACGATTTCTCCATTCTGCCTCAAACATCTGAATATGTGCACTGTCACGAAGCATAATATCGCACAAATCACATGTCGCCGCAGTTGCATAAATCGGACCTCGAAATCCTCTGGCATGTATCAAAGGAAAATTACCGGAATGGTCAATATGTGCATGTGTCAGCAGTGCAAAATCCAATTCTGACGCCGCCACCGGAATATCCTGATTTTCATACTGGTCGGGCCCCTGTTCCATACCACAATCCACAATAAATTTCTTGCCTGCTGCTTCTAAGAAGTAACAACTTCCGGTAACTTCATGAGCAGCCCCTATAAAAGTCAGTTTCATAGAAAAACCCCCTTTTGTGGTAAAATGAATGTTGCTATATTCATTATACCCCAGTAAAGAGGGTTTTGACAGGACTTTATTTATTTTTTAGGAAATTTAATAAATTGTGTGATTACTTGATATAAATACCATCTGTAATAGGAGATTTACTTTCTGTTACTCCATTTTTATAACCTACACAAACTGCTTTCATACGGTAATTATATCCCCTTACTACCTGTAAGTTATAACTCTTCGTAAAGTAAGATGTATTATATGCTGTATCAGAATAGGTTCTCACATCATACCAACTACCATTAGAATATCTCTGTACTGTCATTTTTAAGGTTATTTTATCACAGGTAATACTTCCAAAAACAGCCCCATACACATTTACACTTCCGTTTCCATTATTAGATAAACGAATTGTTGCTTGGTCTAAGATATTTCCTTTTTGCTGAATACCTGAACTTACTTCAGAAGCAGATGTTTCTATTAAAATTGAACCATCTGCTTTTCTCACTGTACTATCTGCAAAAACAGTACTATTCATACATACTATCGAAACTATAATCGCAATTATTTTAATAACTCTTCTATTCTTTTTCATGCTTTCTCCTTAATATAAAACGTTTTCCGCTATTGCCTTCATTTCTTCCATAGGAATTTTTCCGAATAATTCGTAATAAATATTTTTATACTCCCAGCTAAGTGTGTATGTTGGCTTTTTATCCCCTTCCTCGTAAATTTCCCACAATGTCATTTTAACACTGGGTATCAATTCACTTGAAATTTTTTTAATTTCTTTTCCCTTATCATTTTGTGATAAACTAGCAGCATCTTTGGAATTCGCCATTATCATAAAATATATATAATTGTCTTGATAAGAATACCTCATAAATGCTGTTTGTGCCTCTTCATCTATACCATAATTTTCGTATTCCATCTCAGCAGGTAAATAAAAAAATTCTGGCATCTTAATCCTTAAAACATTCTCAATTTCCTCATGAACATATTGCTCTGTCCTGTCACTTTCCAATACGTCAATATTATTTACTCGTGTATTCACATCATTTCCAAACAACTCATTCATCTCCCTCATGATGTATGCTCTGTTTGCCTCACTGCTCATAGAAATGCCGAATACACCGATTAGGACTGCTGCCGCAGCAGAAGCCCAACGCACCACTCTCTTTCTCCCTGTATTTCCCTGTTTGCTCTTGCTTTTGTCCACATGCTGTTTTACATTTTTTAATTCTTTTAATTTACTTGTGTGTTTTTCTCTATCATCTACATTTGTCACATAATTGTTTGTATCTTCAGTCGACTCACGCCTTCTGATTTCAGCCATTAATTTTTGAAAGCCATCTTCTGTGGGTTCACATTCCAAAGATTTTGAAATTTCTTCCGCCTCTTTTTCGATTTCTTCCGCCTCTTTCAAAAATTCTTCCAAAATTTTCTGATTTAATTCTTCATCATTCAAATTTTCAGTAAAAAAGGTTTCACATTTTTTCTCATTTTCTTCTGATTTCCCCATGAAACTCCTATCTTTCCTTGACTTTTTTTCATAACTGTATCATATTATCTTATAGTTACTATTTTGAACTAATCAGGAGGAACACCATGAAACATATCGTACTTACCGGCGGTGGAACTGCCGGACACGTTACCCCAAATATAGCTATGATACCACGCTTGAAAGAGCTGGGATACAAAATTTCTTATATCGGCTCTTACGAAGGTATGGAAAGAAAGCTCATTGAGGAACTTGACATTCCTTACTATGGAATTTCTTCCGGTAAATTACGCCGTTACTTTGATGTCAAAAACTTTACTGACCCGTTCAGAGTTATAAAAGGTTTCTTTGAAGCTAAAAAATTAATGAAGCAGTTAAAACCTGATGTCGTATTCTCTAAAGGCGGTTTTGTTACAGTACCTGTTGTAATTGCAGCAAGTAAAAAACATATACCTACCTTTATTCACGAGTCTGATATGACACCGGGACTTGCAAATAAAATATCCATTCCTTTTGCAACAAAGGTTTGCTGTAATTTCCCTGAAACAGTTTCCCATCTTCCAAAGGACAAGGCTGTTCTTACCGGAACACCTATACGCCAGGAATTACTGGAAGGAAATCCGGAAAAAGCGCTGGAATTTACAGGTCTTTCCAAGGATAAACCTGTTATCCTCATCATTGGAGGAAGTCTGGGCGCTGCCGCTGTCAATGACGCAGTAAGAAAAATTCTCCCTGAATTATTAAAAGATTTTCAGGTAATTCATCTCTGCGGTAAAGACAAAGTTGATGAAACTTTATCTAACGTTAAGGGATATGTACAATATGAATATATCAAACAAGAACTTGCTGATTTATTTGCTTTAGCCGACCTTGTTATCTCCCGTGCAGGTGCAAATGCAATTTGTGAGCTCAGTGCTTTAAACAAGCCTAACCTCTTAATTCCACTTTCCGCACGTGCAAGCCGTGGAGACCAGATTTTAAATGCCCGCTCTTTTGAACAGCTTGGTTATAGTAAAGTTCTGGAAGAAGAAGAACTTACTAATGACGTATTATTAAGCGCTGTCCGTGATTTGTATGAAAACCGGGAAGCTTATATTACAGCTATGTCTTCCAGTAAGCATAAGGACTCTATTCAACAGATTGTCCAGCTCTTTGAAGACGCAGTAAACAAGACCTTATAAATCTTCAAACTTGTGTCTGTAATACTTATTAATCCAAACTTTTATCCTGTGCCTTTTGGCTCTCAGACTTTCTACTGAAATGCCAAGGGCACGGGCAGTTTCTAATGCACCTTTGCCTTCTACATTCATTTTCATAACAATTTCGTACCACTGACTATTCTTCTTTTCCAAATCTTCCAATAATTTTCCCGTAAACTCTTGCATAACAAGCTTTTTCGTTGTTTCCTCTTCCACAGATGATTGTTTTTCTAAGCGATTTGAAGTCCACATAATTCCTTCTTCTGCGAAAAGCTCTCCTTCATTTGAAGCTCCGGCAGTCACTTCATGTACCTGATATGATTTTCTGCAAAAGTCAATGGCTTTTCTCTTTGCATTTACTATCAACCATTGCTTGTAGTATTCTTCCTGTATAGTATCTGCCTTTTTAAAGAATAAAATAAAAACTTCTTGGCTTACGTCTTCCGCAAAGTCGATATCACGCAAAACACTATACACTACCATTTTCACTATTTGATAATGCTGACGATAGATTTTTCGAAATTTCTCTTCTGTCATTTCTTTATCCAACTTCTAAATTTTAGACCTGAGAAAATTTTTTCAAAATCTCATCTCTATCTTCTGGTTTAAGAGTGCCCGGTTTCCATGTAATTCCCACACCATCATTTTCATTTCTCGGAATTAAATGCACGTGGAAGTGAAATACAGTCTGCCCCGCTGCCGTTCCATTGTTCTGAACAACATTGTAACCATCGCAGTTCAACACTTTTTTCATTTTCTTTGTCACTTCTTTTGCTAATATCAAAGCTTTTCCTGCCAAATCATCAGGTAATTCATACAAATTCTCAAAGTGAGCCTTTGGCAGAATTAGAGCATGCCCTTTACTGGCAGGTCCTAGGTCTAAGATTACTCTAAAATCCTGATCCTCATAAAGTGTTGCGGCTGGTATTTCTCCGTTTGCAATTTTGCAAAAAATACAGTCTTTCATTTTCATAATCTCCTTTCACTTATATATCCGAATAAAAACCTGTAAATATTACTTCTGTTTTGTCGAATTTTGGCATATAAAACTATTTGCTATTTAAAAACAGGGATGTTACACTTGTTTTTGAAAAAATAAAGAGGGGGTAACCATGAACACTCAAATAAATCAATCCAATCAACATATTACTGCAAAGGAAGAACCTGATTATCGTCAATTGTATGAGGAGCTTCAAGTACAACAACAATTTACATTATCTCATGTTTCTCACGAAATCCGTAATCCGGTAACATTAATCAACAGCTTTTTACAACTGCTGGAGTCTCATCATCCCGAATTAAAAGAAGATAAATACTGGGGAAAGATTATGGAAAATATGGATTTTCTGAAAACGCTTCTTAATGAATTTTCCAGCTTTAATAATTCCGGCAAGCTAAATATCCAGGAATTAGACCTCTCAGAGCTTCTGGAAAATCTGGCTGCTTCCAGTTTACCTACTTTAGAAAGCTACAACGTTTCTCTTGTTTTAAATATTGAGCCAAATCTGCCTGTCATTCAAGCAGATAAAACGAAAATGTCCCAGCTGATTTTAAACCTTTTAAAAAATTCTTCAGAGGCAATTAAAACAGAGGGTATTATCCATTGCTCTTTAACCTCTCAAGAGAATTATCTTGTTCTTTCTGTTAAGGACAACGGAAGCGGAATTCCTGTTCTGTATCAAGAAGACCTCTTTGAACCATTCATTACTCATAAACAGGAGGGCACAGGTCTCGGACTGCCTATCTGCAAAAGAATTGCAGAAGCCCATAATGGAAGTATTTCTTTTCAATCCGTTCCTGAAAAAGGTACTGAATTTACCGTTCTACTACCTATACGACAGCCTTTATAATCTTCTTTGATACACCCTGCGATAACAAAGGACAGCTAAAATAAATCCACTTATCAATCCACCAAAGTGTGCTGCATTATCCACACCTGTACTTGTCATTCCAAAATATAGACTTAATCCGGCCATGACAATTAACTGTCGAGTGGTAAAATTTTCAATTCGTCCTCTGTTTGCAATAACAATATAGATGAGCGCACCGATGACTGCAAAAACTGCACCGGATGCTCCTGCCGAAATAAAATATTTGCCGTTTTTTATTTCCAGATATATGGACAATACATTTGCCCCTATACCTCCGAGGAAATAGATAAGCAAATATTTTATTTTGCCTATATTTCTTTCCAGACAATCTCCCAAAAACAATAACACCAGCATGTTATTCCCCAGATGCTGAATTCCAAAATGCAAAAACATGGATGAAATCAGGCGATAATACTCATGAGACTGCAAAACTGCTGGTGTATAGCAGCCACCCCAGCGTAAAATGTGGTAGGTATCCAAAGATGAGCCGGTTACTTCTACCAGTAAAAATACCAGCAAATTAATGCCAATCAAAAGAGTATTAACCGGAACTTCTTTTCTTTTTCTCAGAAAATATTTGATTTCATTTTCCGTTTTTTTTCTTTCCATTCCTGAATAATTATTTTCTGTATTCATCACTCTTCCTTTACTTCCATAGCTATCTATCTTTTTATCATCCCTATTTTACCATATTTTTCCAAAATCAGCATTACATTTATCAATATATAAGTACCTTTTTTCTGCAAAAACAATCGTATTTTCTTCTTTTAATAAATATTCTGTCTCCGGTTGTATGATTTCTCCGTCTAATTCCGTTCCGTTTCTGGAATTTAGGTCAATTAAAAATGTCTGATTATTTCGACAGATAATTTTTGCATGAACACGACTGATGGTAGGCACACTCAGACAGATATCAACCCTTCCTCTTTGACTTCCTATAATTGTATGTTCTTTTTCCAGAAAAAATTTCTTTCCCGTTTCTATTTCTAAAAGATAAGATTTCCCTTGGACTTCTGACTGTAAAAGTACAGTTTTCCCAAAATCCTCCGACATCTCTTCCTGCCTTTCCTCTTCCCCCATTATTCCTGTTACTTCTTCCCTTTCAAAAGTCTCCGGAATATGATTTTCTAAATCTTGCTTTCTATATTTCAAAAAATAAATCAATCCGCCTACGGCAATCACAAATACTATAAGAAAAACTGCTGCAATCCCTAGATAACGTATTCCTATGTTAGATAAATATCTTGCCAAAAAGATGACAACTCCTATTACCAAAAGAATTCCTACTACAAATATTTTCTTTATGGGAGGTTCTTCTTCCTCCTCTTCCTTATAAAAATCATCCAAAATTTTCTGTCTTTCTTTTTGCTCCTCCTTATTTTCTATCTCAAAATCAGTGTTTCTATTTTCCGTTTCTCCATAAATAAGCTTACATATATCATCCAGTTGAAGGCGATTTTCTACTGCAAGTTTGTGCATACCATATCCGATGGTTACTGCGCCTTTATCCTTATGCTCGATTTTAGGCAGTAAATATTCTGTAAGAACACAAAACTCCTGTTCTATGGTATTTTCTTGCTCCGGAAACCAGAAAAAGGAGTAGGTATCTTTGTCTAAGTTTTTGTATAAATACGCAGGATTTAGAAGCAGAAAATCTCTGTTCAGCAAATATTCGTCTAATTTTTCTAAAACCGAAACTATTTGTAAAAAAAGCTCTTTTAATGTATCCTTATCAAATTTTCCTTTCTCATACAGATTTTCAAGACTCTGACTCCCTGTAATTTCATAATAAAGATATTCTTTTCCATTTATCCGCTGCACTTTACAAGGAAGTAATCCATGCACCTGATTTTCCAGCAAAATACGAGTTTGATAATTATCCTTTAAAGGGTTTTCCAATGGTAAAACGGCAAAATTACAGCTCATATTCCTCTTAAAGGTAATCTCCAAAGTGCTCCCTCCCTTCTTTTATTTTTTCATTCTATATTTTGTGAAAATCTGCGGTATTTTTGCACCTTTTCAATAAAATTCACCGGTTTTATTACCTTACTTTTCCACTTTTCCTTCATGCTCCAGTTCAAATTTGGGAACGGAATGTAAAACTCCTTTTGAAACCCTACCGATATTTCTTTTTTTCCTCCGCTTACCGTATAGGACTCCTGCATATCCGCTGCTTTTTGTTTTGTTTCTTTTACTGCGGTTTCTTCGCTTATCACCGCTCGACCGCTTCCATACACAGAAAGCTCGCAAATTTGTGCTGTCTCCCAAACCTTTGTCTGCGTGCCCAATATCAAAAACAGAGAAGCAAAAATTACCAGAAGCCATACACCGCTTATCAATGCCATTTCTACCGTATAACTTCCTTTTAATCTTGATTTTTTTATATCATCCACATATACGCACCTGCCATCCCCATTGTTAAAAAAGGGAGAAACGGAATTTCTCTGTCTTTTCTCCCTCTGTTTCTCACAAAAATAAAAACTGCCCATAAAAAAGCGCCGAAAAGTGCCATTGATAAAATGCCCAATGTATTCCAAATTCCTACGGATAGCCCCATAAGCAAAATAATCCAGCAGTCTCCGTAACCTACTGCCTCTTGGGATGCTTTACTGATTATAAAGAAGAGAATACCCGGAATACTTCCCATAACGGCAAATACTAATTTTTCATATATATTTCCGCCTTGCAAAAGCACCTCCCCTATAAACGTTCCCATTACAAATATTCCGTAAAAACCAATTTTCCACAAAGCAACTGTCTTTTGTTTTCCGTCTTCCACACTACACAGCAGAAGAATGCACAAATGCACCAGCCATTTTTCTTTCACACATTTATCCTCCACACCTGTCACAAATATTCAAGTGTTTTACCTGCGATTTCTTCACCAGCTTTACATGACGTGTCAGTCCGCCACACTCCTTGTCCTTATGATAGCGGTTTCCCGTGGACGTAACGTAAACGGTTGTCGGCTTCTCACCTGTTTCCATACATCTCTCACAGCTATGATACTTTTCTCCATATATATTTTTCTTCTGTTCTGCATGAGAATAAGACATTCCCTGTACCGAAAGCCTTAAATGACTGCAAGAAGCGTTGGTATGATAAACACTTTCCCAGTCCGTAACATAGACCATTTCTTCTTCCTGAAGCATTTCCTCCTTAGGCGTATATCCAATCCATGCTCTTGCCTGCCCCTTCACCTGAAGTCTCACAGGAAATGTTTGAAAAGGTGTAAAAGGAGCTTGATAGAAAAAGGAAGCTTTCAAAGAAATCCTTCCATTCTCGTATACGGACTGTGCCAGATTTATCCCGTGAACACCGCCTACAACCCCAAGCAAGGCTTCACCTGTAAGCTTTTCCTGCACTTTCCTCTTCGCATAGATTTGGCAAACAGCATTACTTACTGTTCCCACCGGTGATTGTGTATCGTCCTCCTGACAATACGCATACATTCCCAGTTCTTTTGCGCTTTCGCACAAGGTGCTCTGTATCACTGTTGTTATTCTGTATAAATCTAAAAGTCCTGCCAATATTACCATGGCAAAAAAGAAAAGAGGCAGAACAACCGCACACTCCACAGTCAAGCTCGCCTTTTGCCGAAGAACTCGCACCTCCTTCTTTTGTTTTTTCTGCTTCATGGTTTTCTACCTCCCCTTCTGCCATTTTACATATCATAAGAATACATTCTTTCTGCCTGCCATATCTTATTCTCAGGCCCTGCAATCTGAAAGCTGACAGCAACGGCATCGATACACGCATCAAAAGCAAACTTTTCCTTTCCCTCTTCCTGCCGAAGATTAACTTCTATCACATCCATAATTCGCATTACCAGTTCTTGTTCCGGCACACTCATCAGTAAAATCCGCAGATATTCCTCATAATCCGCTCCTTTTTCTGTGCTTATCCCCGTATCTGCCCTCAAATCAGAAAGCTGTGTCTTCCAGCTGCTACTATCCTTGACCAAAGGCACACGACCACCGGACAGCAAGGCCTTTACATCTGCAATTCCTTCTATGTACGCCCATCCTGCTGCCAGTACCCCTTGCACAAAAGTCATCCCTTCAGGTATAAGCAAAAGAAACGACAACGCAGAGGCGCATGCTGCTAGTTCTCCCCTTTTCTGTGGGTTTGTATAAAGAAATGCCAGATTACTGATTTCACGAAGAAGAAGCAGCTTTTTCACAACAGAGGACAGGTTCTCTCTATCCCCCTCTTTTCCGCCTAAAAGATATTCTATTTCATAAGCTAAGGGCGTTTCTGCTCCGTCTGTAAAGCTTTGAAACTTCTCAAAAGCATATTCCTGAATAAAAATCTTATCGGCAAGTCCCACTTCTGTTTCCAGCTCCGGAAAATCCCCCATTCCCTGCTGCCTTTCCCGCTTTGATAAAGCAGCCGATAAATCGATGGTTTTTTCCGATACATTTACACCGGAAGGTAAAACAAAAGATAAAAATCCATTTTCTTTAAAGCTTTTTATAATTTCTAATGGATTATTGGTCTCTGAAATTTCCGGCATAGGCGTTGTTTCTTCCGGATTTATTTCCTCCATTCCATTGTTTTTTATGTTTTCCTGTTCCTCCAACACTTGTTTTTCTTCCTCTGTTTTCTTCAGCAAAGCCTCTATGCCTGCATTGCCTAGATTTTCTTTCATATAGCGGATTATTTGCTGCTTCACCGCTGCTCCGTTCTTATCCGATGCCGCCCGAAACCCGTCTGCGGCACATATCTGTACCGCACATTTTGTCAGTCCTGAGTCTAAAACAGGTTTCATGTAGTCCTCTAAATGATTTAATACCTGAGCAATCTGTATTCTGCCGGTATTATAAGATGCGTCCAGAAAAAACAGATTATACCTTTCTAAAAGCTCTCTGTCATATTCCGAAAAAAGTGAATATAAGCCTGTATCCATACTATTAACAGCCTGCACTCTGGCACAGGCTGTTCGAGATGACTGAATGCTGACTGTAATAACAGGCATTGCTATTTTTATAAAAGCGATAACAAAACCAAAAGCAAAATACTCATAGCTGCGGTCATACTTCCCTTTTGCTTCACTCTCTCACCTCTATATGCTGTTACTCTGCTTTGTAATTTTAGATAAGATGCTTTTCACCAGACTGGTAAGCTGTTCCTTGAAAATCAAAACCAAACCGATAAGCACCACAAGTATAAGTATAATTTCTACCACGCCGACAGCGTCTTCTTCCTGCCAAAATTCCTTTAATACTCCCATAATTACCTCCTGTTATAAAAAACTAAAAAATGCCGGTATCATTAAAATCATTAACACAACAATCAGTTGCAGTACCATAGGGAGCAAAAGCTTCGTAGACGCCTCTTCCCCTCTTACCTTTGCACTGCGCTTTCTTTCGTCCTCTGCCACTGCCTCCTCTCTTTCCAAAAGCTCCAAAAGGTTTTGATTTCCCTTTTTCAAATTCTGCACTAATAAAACAGACAAAATTTTATACTGAGAAATCCCGCACCTTGTTCCGAAACGCTCATAGGCCTCTGCCTCATATATACCGCCCTGCATTTCTTTGCAGGTACGGACAATTTCTTCATAAGCGCTCCTTTCTTTTGCATGATATTTTTCCCTGCTGCGCAGATACCCGTCTGCAATTTTTTCCATAGCCTTTCGTATGGTAAATCCGGCTCTCAAAAACAACACCAATTTCTGAATAATATCAGGATAATCTCTTTGCATTTCCTTTCTCACAAGCTCCTGCTGCTTTTTCTTTTTTTCCTTCTGCAAGGGATAAACACCCAAGCCCAATATCAAAGACAGCATACAGATAATTCCTCCGGTCTGTGTTCTCGTTTTCCTATAACGAATTTCTTCTCCCTGTACTGTTTGGGGAAGATATAAAGGTCCTGAAGGATTTTCGCTTAAAAGCTCTGCTTCTTTTTGAATTTCCTTCTGCATTTTTTCTCTTTCATTCAATTTCGGTGGATAAACCGTAATCTCAGCATTCCATATATCTGTTACTTCTCCAAGAGAAAGAAACGCAGCCACTTCCACACTTTCTCCTTTTTCAGAAATACCTTCTTGCGGTATTCCCTCCCAGCTCAATATATCCGGATTTCCTGTGCTCCATGATATTTGTACCGGATTTTCTTCCAAAGCCTGCGGAAACCGAAAGTCACCTCCTTCTTTCTTTGCCTTTTTCAACCACTTGTCCAACTCTTTTTTGGCTTCCTTTACGTAGTTTTCCATCTCCTTTTCTGTATATCTTTCTTCCTCTACATAAACTGTAATTTCCTGTGTCTTTCCCTGTGTTTCGGCAAGAAGTGTCTCCTCGTACCCGCCTTCTCCATAAGGATTTCTTTCCAGATACTCCATACTTCTTTCTTTGTCTTCTTTTATAAAAATTCCTATACCTAAAAGATTTCCAAGCAAAATTACCGACACTGCCATACAAAAACTCTTTTTGTCCTTTCCCCACTCTTTAAACATCAATCTGAGTCAACCTCACTCCCCATTGAAATGCCGCAGTATACAAAAGAAGGCAAGCTGTCATAACACAAATCCCCACAGGATTTCCATATAACACGCTTAAAAATTCCGGAGAAGTAATCTGCATATAAAGAATAATCCCCAGAGGAATAAAGCTCATAATCTTCTGTTCCATTTTTCGAGATGCCAAAACAGCATCAATTTCCTTCTTCACCTGAATACGCTCTTCAATAGACGAAATACAACAGTTTAAAATTCCTCTCATATTTCCTCCCATTTTCTTTGCCTGTATCAATACATCTGTAAAATTCAAAATATCTTCTACTCTGCTTCGAATTCCCAAATCATACAGCAATTCTTCTAAGGGTATACTGTGTCCCAGTTGTCTTTCTATATAGGCAAATTCCCTTGCCATCTCTGCTTTTTCTCCATACAGTCTTTCCAAATCTTTTCTTGCTTCCCTTATGGTGTTATCTAAAGAATAACCTGCCGATATCCCCACCTGCATAGCATTTAAGGCATCTTTAAACTGATAATTTAACCTTTTCTTTCTCAGACGGATTTGTTGTTTTTTCCTCTGATGTATGTACCAGAAAGGTAACGGAAGCATAAAGAAAAAAACTGCCGTGCTCTTATAAAACAAATAATTTATTCCCATGCAGGCACACACTGCTTCCATAAGGTAAAGTCCCCACTGCTGTATGGAAAGATGATAAACATCATAATCAATTTTATTCACAGGATAATCCCTGCCTTTGTAAGCTTTTCGGTGTGATAAAGCTGTCCTCTTTTTTCTAAATTTCTGTTTCTGACAAATAACGGATTTAATACAACCTCACCTTCCTTTGAAATTTCTTTAATCTCACAGATTTCCAATACTTTTCTGCTTTTATCTGACATTCTTCCTAAATGTATAAAGATATCAAAACCTGACACAATCTGGCGGCGAATAACCGGTATAGGCAAATCTATTCCCATCAAAACCATTGTTTCCAGCCTGCTTATCATATCCTGACAGCTATTGGCATGAATGGTGCTCAGGCTTCCGTCATTTCCTATATTTACAACCTGCAAAAGCTCTGCCGCTTCCTTTCCTCTCACCTCCCCTACAATAATTCTGCTTGGTCTCATACGAAGGCAGGTTCTCAATAAATCTCCGATGGTAATTTCCTGAGATTTCTCAATATTCGCCGGTCTACATTCCAGACGAACCAGATTTTCTATCCCCTGAATTTGCAGTTCTGCATTATCTTCGATAGTAATGACTCTCTCATCCTTGGGAATATATTCTGATAACGCATTTAAAAATGTAGTTTTTCCAGAACCTGTCCCACCTCCTATTAAAATCGTATAGCCTGCTTTCATAAGCTTTTCTAAAAAAACTGCTGCATCTTCTGTGATGCTCTCCAATTCCAACAAACGTTCCATAGTAATAGGCTTTTCCGGAAATTTTCTTATGGTAAGCACCGGGCCGTCCAGTGCAACGGGAGCAATAACCGCATTTATTCGTTCTCCTCCTGCCAGTCGTGCATCTACAATGGGCTGCAGCGTATTGATTACACGATTGCATTTTGATGCCATTTGCTGAATAACATCCTCCAGCTTTTCCGGAGAAGAAAAGCTCTTTTCAAAGGCTTCGATTTTACCGTCCTTTTCTATAAAAATTTTATTCCATCCATTAATCATAATCTCTGTGACATCATCATTTTCCAGCAGCTCCTCCAGAATATCCATACGCCGTACAGACATAAAAAGTGCATTTCGCAGGCTTTCTCTCTGTGCAATAGGCAGATATTTTTTCTTGCCATGCTGATGTAAAATTTCATCGATTATCTCCAAAACATCTTCATCTAAATCTTTCCATGTATTTTCCAACCTTTCCACCAATATTTTTCGCAAATCTTGAAATTCATCACTGCTTTCTTCTTTCATAATTTTCCAGCACCTTTCTCACAAAGCTTCCCCAAGGTCCCATTTTCAGTTCCTGTACTGTATTTATTCCTTCCATACTCTCACCGGTAAGAGAAACTATCCTTATCCTTTCTTTCTCTATAACACCCCAGTTTTCCATCAAGGTATGGAACTGAGAAAGTTTACAGTCTGCTATAAATCCTCCCTTCACAGGCACATAAATTTCACTGCATAAATTCAATACAGAAAACAGCTCATCCACTGCACTGCTGATATTCAATATCAAAACATGATATCTGCCGCTCTTTTTCACAGCTTCAAAAAGCCTGCTCCAATGTACAAAGGGAATTGATTTAATATCCTCCGGCGACTCCACAGGAGGCAGATAATCCATATCCCCCTGCTGCTGTATCATCCCTTCCACTTCCTCCCATAAATTTTCCTTTCCGCAGCGCAGTGCAAAAAAGAAATCCGTAAGGTTTTTCTCGTATTCTCTCAAAAATAACTGTTCCAATCCCGCAAAATCCTCCATGCTGATATACAGTACTCTTTTCTCTTCTCCCAAAATCTGTGCTGCCGTCAATGCAAACAAACAGCTTGCACAGATTTCAGAAGGTGAATAAATTCCCACAATTTTCATGCTCTGTCTTGCATCTGAGCAGAAAGGAACTTGCGTTTTTTCCGTATAGTATTCCATCACCTCCTTAATTACACTTTCCGCCGACTGATACTTATAGATACACTTATACGGCGATTTTTGCTCCTCTTTTTCATCAGAAAGCACCACTACATTTTCTTCTTTTATCTGCTGTATTCGTTCATCTACATCTTTCTGTGCAATCAACAGCATAGGCGGAGGCTGATTTCCCACCGAACTGTAAAATTTTTCCACATCTGTAAAAGCTTCTGCACGAAACGGAAGCTTTTTCTTATTGTTCAAATACTCTGTAAAATTACATGCATAATCCGTATCTGAGTCACAGACTGCAATCATATTTTTCTTCAATAAAATCCTCCTACATAAAGCATAACGCTTAGAAATATCGGTACTGTAAAATGGAAATTTTCAGGCCGACTGCCCTTTTTCCTGTAAGCACACAGAACCCTGTTTTGACTATATTCATAAACATAATTGAGAAAATAAGAAAATCGCTCTTTGAAATTCCCACAGGAAATCAGAAATGCGAAAGATAAAAGTCCTCCCAGAAAAAGAGAACAAAGAATAAGCTTAAAAACAGCAGTTACACCTAAAAAAATTCCCAGACCGGAAAATAATTTTATGTCTCCTGCACCTAACATTCGAAAATAAAACAACGGGAACAGCAAAACACAGGGCAATAATAATCCCAAGCCTCCTGATAAGGTCCCCACAATTCCATTTTCTCCCATCTGCCAGAAAAAGCCTGTCAGAAAAAGCACCACAATAAATCCGTTCACCACCCTTTCCATCAGAAAATCCATGCACATGGCAATACCCGAAAAACACAATACAAATAACGATTGTACTGACAACAAATCACCTCTTTTATTTTATAAAATCTTTGGAAAATCCCAGTCGAACGACTGTAAGAATATCTTGAAGTTGTATCTGATTATAGTCTCAGAAAAAGGATTTGTAAAGAGAAATTATTACTAATTTTTCGATTTGGATAGACTACACAAAATTAGCATTTGCAATCTCTGTGATTTTCAGTTAAAATATTGAATAGAAACAGTAATAAGGAGTATAGACTATGGGACTTATTATATTTTTAGGTGACAGTATTACCGATGCCGGCAGGAAAACTTCTCCTAACGAGCTGGGATTTGGTTATGTAAATATATTTTCAGAACGTTTAAAAGCGCAAAGCCAGAACTGGAACATTCTCAACCGTGGTGTAGAGGGTTATGTCGTACAAAATGTTGCAGAAACTCTCCATCGTGAGTGTATTTCCTTAAAGCCTGATTATATCAGTATTCTGGTTGGAGTGAATGATATCGGACTGATTGCAAATTCCTCTGCTTCCGAACAGGATAAGCTCTATATGCTGGAAGACAGTATCCGTGCCTATCACGAAATGCTTTTTGATTTATCCAGAGAAACACAGGCAAAAGTCATTATTTTAGAACCTTTTATTCTGCCTCAGCATGAAAAATATGAAGACTGGGTACCATGGCAGAAAAAAATGTCTAAAAACATTCAGAAGCTTGCCCGCAATTATGGCGCTTATTTCATTCCGCTGCAAGCACCTTTGAATAATAAAATTCAGGAACAGGGATATGAAAACATTACTACCGACGGTATTCATCTTACCACTCAAGGACAGCAGCTCCTTGCAGATATTGTAAAGGACTCTTTCCATTTATAAATTTTTTCAAAATTTAATCTTTCAAAAGCAAAAGGCGGGATATACCTCAATGTGTATATCCCGTTGCTATTTCAACAAATTTTCCCGATACAACTTCAGCTAAATCTCTTGGATTTAATTTCAATGTCGTGCCAATTCTTCCTCCGCTTACATAAATTTCCTCATACGCAAGAGCGCTTTCATGAATAATGGTAGCGTACTGTTTTTTCATTCCCAACGGACTGCAGCCGCCTCTCACGTAACCGCTCACTTTTGTAATATCCTTTACATGAATAAGCTCTACGGATTTTTCACCCACTGCTTTTGCAGCTTTTTTCAAGTCAATTTCAAGAGCAATGGGAATAACAACAACATAATACTCTTTACTTTTCCCCTGCACAATCAAAGTTTTAAAAGATTGCTCCACAGGAGCTCCTGTTTTTTGTGCGGTATGGAGTCCGTCAATAAACTCATCGCACTCATATTGAAGAACCTCATAAGGAATTTTATTTTTCTCTAAAATTCTCATTGCATTTGTCTTAATTTCTTTTTCTTTATGCTTTCCCATTGCTTCACTCCTATAATTTCAAATGCTTCATAAAATGTCTGTAAAGTACGCAGCCTACAAGAGCCGCCAAAAGCTCTGCGATTGGAAAGGTAATCCATACTCCGAACAGCCCCATGCTCTTAGATAATAATGCAGCTAAAGGAATAATAATTACCAACTGACGCAGCACAGAAATCACCAGTGACTGAATTCCTTTTCCCAACGCTTCAAATGCACCGGAAAGTACGCAGCCTACCGTGGAAATTAAAAATCCCACTGCAATTACCCGAAGCATTGGTACGCCGATTTTCAGCATTTCCTCATTTGCGTCAAACAGCTTCATAATAAATCCCGGAAACAGCAAAAACAACAGCATACCTGCCAGCATAATTACACCGGTTGCTTCCATGCTTGCCTTTAGCGTTTCCTTCATACGTTTTTTATTTCCCGCACCATAATTGTAGCTCATAATTGGACGCATACCCTGCACAACACCATTTGCCGGCATATATACAAAAGACTGAATTTTAATGTAAAGTCCGAATACTGCAATGGCAGTTGCTGAAAAAGCTGCCAAAACAGAATTTAAGGCTGCTACCAGAATAGACGGCATTGCCATCATAATGGCAGAAGGAATTCCCACCGTATAAATTTTTTTCAAAATTGCTCCGTCCAGACGGAACCCTTTGAAATTGATTTTAATAGACGGACATTTTTTCAGGAAAAATCCCATAGAAAGCACTGCTGCTAAAATCTGTGCCGCAACCGTTGCAATGGCTGCACCCTGCACGCCCATCGCAGGCAGACCAAACCATCCGAAGATTAACACAGGGTCTAAGATAATATTAAAAATAGCTCCTATTCCCTGAAAAAACATAGGCATAATCATATTTCCCGTTGCCTGAAACAGTTTTTCGGAATATAAATGATACATGCTTCCGACACTGAAAAATAAAACAACCTGTGTATATTGGCAGCTCATATCCAAAATCTCAGGACTGTCTGTAAACGCACTGAGAAATGGTCTTGTCAGGAAAATTCCCGCAAGTACAAACAAAAGCCAATGTACTGCACAAAATATCAGTCCGTGGTTCGCTGTTGCCGTAACTTCTTTGTCATCCTTTGCACCCAGCGCTCTGGCAGCACAGGCACTTAAACCAATACCAAATCCACAGGATACTGCTAAAATCATATTTTGCAGCGGATACGCCAGGGAAACTGCTGTCAGAGCGTCTTCACTTACTCTGGCTACATACATGCTGTCTACAATATTATATAACGCTTGTATCAACATAGAAATCATAGGCGGCACAGACATGGAAATCAAAAGGGGCATTACTTTTTTTGTCCCCATTGCATTTGTATTTTTATCCATTTTTGTTTTCCCTCCTTTTCTACCTCATACAGCATAACGATTTCCTTGTTTTTTGTCAATCATTTCATACATACCGCACTGCTTTTCGGAAATACTAAAAGAAAAACAGGAGGCGCATTATGAATAAAAATACAATAAAAAATTCCCATTTTGACAAATTCAACGTAGAAGCCACTTCCATCAATGATTTAGACGGCTGCGCTACAACAGAGGCTACC
>ENA-OPBF01000203-OPBF01000203.1-human-gut-metagenome-genome-assembly--contig:-NODE-203-length-51131-cov-3.251253_pt1 | contig 51131 bp, 44 predicted proteins | sample MGYA00241067_ERZ501450 | MGnify/ENA primary metagenome ERZ501450 (study PRJEB25962, sample SAMEA2042516) | human gut metagenome | biome: human gut; feature: human-associated habitat; material: faeces... | reverse complement strand
TTATTAGAACCTATTGTACCTGCTCCATTTATTTTTGGTACATTTCCATATTGGCTATAACATAAGTATGCTACTGCTCCCCATTCGCTATTTCTTATTAAATGACTATTTGCATTTTCTAGTCCATATTTTTCTTTTTGATTTCCTGCTATGTCCATGCTTCTTTTTTGACTTTCACCTATTGTTATATATCTCCAGCTTATTTTATTTGGTAGGCTTTTTGCTATTGTTGTTTCATCTGGTATATATTGTTGTGAATTTGAACTATTTGTTCCGTTTCCTACTGCTTGTCCATTTTTATTTGTTCCACTTGCCTCAAATTTTGATACCCATATTCCACTTAGTTGCTCTCCTCCTAAATTAAATGCTGGATGTACTATTGCTGTTGTTTTTGTATCTACATTTTCATTTGTTGTATATTCTTTATTATTTTTATCTTTATTTGTATTTCCTTTTAAGAAATTTATTTCTATATTCTTATCTCCTGCTATTCTATATGCATATCTTGGTATCCACACATACATGCTTCCTAGCTCATTTTCTTTTACTATTTGTCCTTCTTGTACTTTTCCTTCTTTGTATGTTCCATCACTTAACATTATATTTGCCCATTTTTTTGTACTGTTATAATTATACCATTCCGGGTCATCTTTTGAGCATACTACCCAATCTGCTCCATTATATTTTATTGGTATCATTCCTTTTGCTATTTTAGGTCTATTTACATTCTTCTCTTTATTATATTCTTCTTCTGATGATGGTCCTTCATTTGTTCCCGTTCCTTCTATGTTTCCATCTTGATTTACCACATATGAATTTTTACTTTCTTGATAATTTACTATTAATTTATTATTTTCTCCACTTTCTACTACTACTTTTTTGGCTCCATCTAATATTAATTGATTTTGCAATTCTTCAGGTGTAACTATTGTTGATATATTTTTTGATATTTTATCCATTTTTAAGCTTTGCATTGCTAATTTTATTTGCTCTTTTTCCTGTCCTCTTATATTTGCTTTTTTGGCTTCTGTTGCTTGACTTAATATTCCATTATCTCCCGTTAACATTGATATACTTACTCCTGCTAAAATTAATAGCACTATTATTGTTATTACTAACGCTATTAGTGTTATTCCCTTACTATTTTCTTTACAACTATTTTTCATTCTTCTTCCCCTTCTTTTGTTTATTCTTAAAATTTTTTATTAATTAAATATTTTATTATATTTTTACCATATTAAATTTATTTATTCTAATATAATATTCTTAGCATATTGAATAAGTAAATTATATACTATTAGCAATGTTATTACAATACATTGTAATAAAAATTATTTATATTTAATAATATAAAATTATTCTATATTTATGATTATTCATTATTCCAATATCATTAACGCAGTTCAAAACAAAAAAATAAAACCCCAAGTTTCTATTTTCATAAATCGAATTTTGGGATTTTATTTTTATTACTTTTGAAAATACATAGAAAATTTAATTTTAACTTTGAATTTCTATATATTTTCATTTATTTTATATCTAATAAGTAATCTTACTTTTGTTAACTTTATATATACTTTAATTAATTCCATTATTATACTTTACATTATTCTGCTTTTAATTCGTCAATTATAACTTTATAATCATTTGCAAGTAAAATTGCTGTTCCTGCAACTAATATATTTGCACCTGCTTTTTTCACTTCTGGCGCTGTTTTCAAGTTAATTCCGCCATCTACTTCTATATCTACCTCAATATTGTTTTTTTCTATATACTCTCTTAGTTTATTTATTTTTTCTGTCATTTCACTAAGATATGTTTGTCCACCTTTTCCTGGTTCAACAGTCATTATTAAGCACATATGAATATATGGTAAAAATTCATAAACATCTTCTATTTTAGTTTCTGGCTTTATTGCAATTCCAACTTTTGAATTATTTTCTTTAATATATTTGATAAATTCCATTGCCTCTTCTTTATTTTCACAAGCTTCTAAATGAAAAGTTATAATATTAGGCTCAACTGAAATAAAATCTTCTACTGCTGATTTTATATCTCTTACCATTAAATGAACATCTAATGGTAAATTTGATATTCTTTTTATATATGCTGAATATTCCAACATTTTTTGATATGTATCTTTTTCTACAAATTTTCCGTCCATAACATCTATATGAAAATAATCTGTTTTTCCAGCTTCTAGCCCAAAAAATGTTTTAGACTCTTCTCCTTTTTTTACATTAAGTATTGATGTTGATATTTCTACCATCTTCGTTCCTCTCTTTCTTTTAATTCATTATATATTTTACAAAACCTATTGTATCTTGATATATCAATTTTTCCTTCTTCTATTGCCATTTTTATTCCACAATTTTCTTCTTTTATATGTGTACATCCAACAAATTCACAGTTTTTTATATTTTCTTTAAATTCTCTAAAATATTTTTCTAAGTCTTTACTTTCTATTTCAGATATATCAAATGTAGAAAATCCCGGAGTATCTGCAATGTATGTATTATCATCGATTTCATAAAGTTTAATTGATGTTGTAGTGTTTTTTCCTCTTTTATTTCTTTTACTTATCTCTCCCTCTTCTGTTACATCTTTATCAAAAATGCCGTTTATAAGGGTTGATTTTCCTACTCCTGAATTTCCTGAAAAGGCATTTATATTATTTTTCATTTCTGTTTTTAACTCTTCTATTCCTTGCTTCTTTTTTGCATCTGTTATTATAACTTTATAACCAATTCTTTCATATATTTGCTTTATTTCTTTAAATTCTTCTTTTTTATCTAAGTCTGTCTTATTTAACACAATTACTGAATTAATTTTCAAAAATTCTGCAAAGGCTAATTGTTTATCAAGCATTAATAAATCTGGTTTAGGGTCTTTACTAGAAACCACAAAGATTATTTGTGTTATATTTGCAAGTTTTGGTCTTTTTATATATACTTTTCTTTCTCCAATTTCTTCTATTACAGCTTTTTTATTTTCTTCATCTAATATTTCAAACTCTACCTTATCTCCCACTACTGGTGTTATTTCATTTTGCTTAAACTTTCCTCTAGCTGTTGCTTCGTATATTTTATTTTCTGATTTTATTCTATATAAATTTGAAATATTTTCTATTATTATTCCTTGCATATTGCCTCCTATCGTTTTATATTATATATCAAAAAAAATGTTTTTTCAATTATTCACTAGCTTTTACTTATATTTTAATTAGTAGATAATGCTTTTATTGTAGAGAAGCTGGAAATGGTTTATAACTATGGCTTTTCCAGCAACTAATTTTCAAAACAATAAAAAAACATATCAATCAAAACCACTTATAATTTTGATTAATATGCTCCCATTACTTATTTTAAATTTATATCTCCAATGCGTTTATCTACCTATTCAGCAGTATAAGCTGTCATCTCTCCATATTTTATTTGTCCTTGATTTTTCAAAACATCATCTATATATACTTTTATTTCTTTTGTTCCTTTTCCTTTTGTTGTTGCTTTTATACTTGTTTCTGATGCACTTACCTTACTTGAATATATTGTATCATTTCCAACTACAACTTTTAGATTAACTTTTTTAACTTTTTTATCTCCTGATGAATTTGTTGTATTTGAAGATTCTTCATATATATTTCCGCCAAGTAAAGATTTTACATTTACACTAACAGATACTTCCTTCATTTCTGCTATTTTATTTACTGTTATTGTTATTGTTGTACCTTCATTAACAGTTTTTCCACCTTCTAGGCTTTGTTTTAAAACTATTCCATCTGCTTTTGATGTATCTTCTTCGTAAGCAACATTTACTTTTAATCCTAAACCTGTCAAAGTTGTTTTTGCATTTGCTTCATTTTGACCTATTACACTTACAACATTTACTTGTTTTATTCCTGTTCCTTTGCTTATATGAATTTTTACTGTATCTCCTGCAAATGCTTCTTCATCTGGTTCTGTTTCTTGGCTAATTACATATCCTTCTTTTACAGTTTTACTTGTTTCTTCAATTATTTCTGCTTTTAATTTTGCTTCTTCTAATAATTGTAGAGCCTCTTCTTGTGATTTTCCTTTTACATTAGGTACTTTTGTTTTTTCTTGTCCTTTACTAACTACTACTGTTATTGTGCTTCCTTCTTTTACATTATATTTTTCTATATATTTAGGGTCTTGAGATATAATAAATCCTTCTGGTATTTCTTTATTAAATTCTTCTTCTTTTATTTCAAATTTCAATTTTAAATTTTCTGCTTCTTTTTGTGCCTCTTCTTTTGACATTCCTACTAAGTTTGGTAATTCAACTTCTGGTGGATTAGTAAGATTTAAGAAAGCCAATGTTCCACCTAAACTTAATGCAAATAATAATATTAATCCTATAACAATACTTAAAGCTTTATGTTCTTTTATAAATTTCTTGAACTTTCCTTCTTTTTTTCCATTTTTATTTTTAGTTCTTGAATTTTCTTCTATATTTCCATATAAATCTGTATTTATTTTTTGTGTTTTAGCTGTTTCATCATATTCTCTGTCATCTACAAATTCACCATCTGGATTCTTTAATGCTCGTCTTAAATCTGTTAACATTTCACTTGCAGTTTGATATCTTAAAGTTGTATCTTTCTTTAATGCTTTCATTATAATTTTATTAACTGCACTTGGTAAATTAGGATTTAATTCTATTGGTTCTTCTGGTTCTTCTTGCATATGCTTTAATGCAACAGACACTGGAGTATCTGCATCAAATGGCACTTTTCCTGTAACCATTTCATACATTACTACACCTAATGAATATAAATCTGATTTAGCATCAGTAAATCCACCTCTTGCGTGTTCTGGTGAAAAATAATGAACTGAGCCAATAGTAGTTCCAAAGGCTGTAATAGTAGAATTAGATACTGCTTTTGCTATTCCAAAATCTGTAACTTTAGCTATTCCATCTTCTGTTATTATTATATTATGTGGCTTTATATCTCTATGAATAATATTATTTTTATGTGCCATCTCTAATGCCGAAGCTATCTGTATTGCTACATTTACAGACCATTTCCATGGTAGTGGTCCTCTTTCTTCTACTATAATTTCTTTTAATGTCTTCCCTTGAATTAATTCCATTACTATATAATAAAGATTCTCTTCAACTCCTACATCAAAAATAGATACTATATTAGGATGAACTAATCTTGCGGCAGATTGTGCTTCTATTTCAAACCTTTTTATAAATTCTTCATCTGTTGTAAATTCATCTCTTAAAATTTTGACTGCTACATTTCTTTTTAATACTTTATCTTCTGCTTTATATACTGTCGCCATTCCTCCATTACCGACTTTTTCGATAATTTCATATCTATTCCCCAATACTTTTCCTTCTAAAATCATATTTTATCTCTCCTTAATATGTTTATATGTGGATTGCTTATATTGTTATATGTTTTTTATAACAATAACTGTAATATTATCATAACCACCATTTTCGTTTGCCAATTTTACAAGTTCTTTTGGTGCTTGTTCAATATCCTTTTTAGCCCATTTAAACATTTCTTCTTGTGATACTAAATTTGTTAATCCGTCTGAATTCATTATAATTATATCATCTTTTAAAAATCCTTTTACCATAACATCTGGTTCTACAAAAGCATTACAGCCTAATGCTTTCATTAACATATTTTTTTGTGGATGATGTGCTGCTTGTTCTTGTGTTATCGTTCCATCTTTTACTAATTTTTGAACATAGCTATGGTCTTGTGTCAATTTTCTCATAAATTCTTTTCTAATTCTATAAATTCTACTATCTCCTATATGTCCAATAAATGCTCTATTATTATATATTAGACAAACCTCTAAAGTAGTACCCATGCCTTCTAATTCTTTGTTTTCTCTTGATTTTTCATATACTACCATATTGGCATATTCCATACTACTTGCAACTAATTGAATTATACTTTCTTTGTCTTTTTCTATCTCTTTAAAATTATTTTCTATATAACTTTTAGCAGACTGAATTGCTAATTTACTTGCGATTTCTCCTCCATTATATCCTCCCATTCCATCTGCTAACATATATAACTGTACTTCGTCTAAGGAGTTCGATATATAATAATAATCTTGATTAATCTCTCTTACTTTTCCTATATCTGATTTAGCATAAGCTTTTATCATTTTTTCACCTCGTTTTCCTTGGTTTTTTCACACATAATTACTTGTATAATTTATATCATAAGTTTGGATTTTTTGCAATTATTTTAATAAATTTTATATACGAAATAAATAAACATTAGTTTTATAATATTGTTGATTAATTTATTCTACTATTGTATAATTCTTTTGTGCCCAGCCTTCCAAAGGAGGTGTAATCATTTTGGGCAATTTTACAAAACTTATTGTATTAATCTTAATATATCTTATTTTAAAGACGTTTGATTAATACATACAAAAAGACTAGAGCTGGAACTCTAGTCTTTTTTTGTGCCCTCATCTTGGGTTTTTACAAAACTTTTTACAGAAATATATCGCTATAAATTTGACTTTTATATCATTTCTGTAAATATATTATACTTTATTTTATGTTTATATGTCAATAGTATTACCATAATTTTCTAAGTCAAACCGTTTAATTTATCAAGCATATATCATTCTTTCTAAAATTAATAATATTCAACTTTGTTTTCTGTATAAAAGCTAGTTTACTTTATCAACAACTTAAAACTCACCCTATTAAGTTATTATCTATTTTTTTAATTCTTCTAAAAACATTTCATTTAACATCTTAGGATTTGCTTTTCCTTTTGTTTCTTTCATTGCTTGTCCTACTAAAAATCCTAGTGCTCTATCTTTTCCTGCTTTATAGTCTGCTATTGATTGTGGATTTGCTTCTAATATTTTTAGTACTATTTCCTTAATAGCACCTTCATCTGATATTTGAATCCATCCTTTTTCTTTTATTATTTCTTCAGGTTCTCTTGGATTTTCAAATAATTCTTCTAACACTTTTTTACCTATACTAGAACTTATTGTTCCTTTATCTATTAAAATAACCAAATTTCCTAACTGTGTAGCATTAAATGGTATTTCTGATGGTTCTAATTCTTTTTCGTTTAATATTCTTGATATATCTGAAATAATCCAGTTGTTTACTGATTTAGGGTTATTGCAAACTTTTATTGCATTTTCAAATAAATCTGATAAATATTTTGAAGCTGTTATTATTCCTGCATCTTTTTCTGATAATTTATATTCTTTTAAGTATCTTTCTTTTCTACTTTCAGGTAATTCTGGTAATGTTTTTCTTATATTTTCAATATATTCTTCTGATAGTCTTATAGCTACTAAATCAGGTTCTGGAAAATATCTATAATCTTGAGCATCTTCTTTGTCTCTCATTGAAAAAGTCTTTCCTGATACATCGTCCCATCTTAAAGTTTCTTGTTCTACTTTTCCACCATTTTCTATAATTTCTATTTGTCTATCAATTTCATATTCAATTCCTCTAGTTATGCTTCTAAAAGAATTCATGTTTTTCATTTCTGTACGAGTTCCTAATTTGTTATCTCCTTTTTTTCTTACAGAAACATTAACATCTGCTCTAAAAGAACCTTCTTGCATTTTACAATCTGAAACCTCTATATATTCTAATATTGATTTTAATCTTTTCAAATATGCATCTGCTTCAAGGCTACTTCTTAAATCTGGTTCTGAAACTATTTCTATTAAAGGAACTCCTGCTCTATTTAAGTCTACCAAGCTCCCTCCTGCAAAATCATCATGATTTAATTTACCTGCATCTTCTTCTATATGAATTCTTGTTATTCCTATTTTCTTGTTTTCGCCATCTATGTCTATTTCGATATTACCATTTTCACAAAGTGGTTGGTCAAATTGAGATATTTGATATGCTTTTGGTAAATCTGGATAAAAATAGTTTTTTCTATCGTTTTTACAATCTCTTGAAATTTCACAATTAGTAGCTAGTCCTGCTTTTACAGCATATTCAACAACCTTTTCATTTAAAACAGGTAAAGTTCCTGGCATTGCCATACATATTGGACAAACTTGTGTATTAGGTTCTGCCCCAAATGTTGTTGGACATGAACAGAAAATCTTTGTCTTTGTTGATAATTCTGCATGAACTTCTAGCCCTATTACTACTTCATAATCATCTCTTAACATATTTCTTCCTCCCTTAATCTTTCTTAAATTCAGGTTGATATTTTTTCCTAAATTCAACTGCTTGTTCAAATGTATATGCTGCATTTAATATTTTTTCTTCTTCAAATTTGTTTCCTATTAATTGCATTCCTATTGGCATTTCTTCACTATTTACTCCACAAGGTATTGATATAGCTGGTAACCCTGCTATATTTACTGATACTGTACATATATCTGATAAATACATTTCTAATGGATTTTCTGATTTTGTACCAATTCCAAAAGCTACTGTTGGTGATGTTGGTGTTAATATAACATCATATTTTTCAAAAGCTTTATTGAATTTATTCATAACTAAGGTTCTCACTTGTTGTGCTTTTTTATAATAAGCATCATAATATCCTGATGATAATACATATGTTCCAAGTATTATTCTTCTTTTTACTTCTGTTCCAAATGCTTCGCTTCTTGATTTTTTATATAATTCTTTTAGATTTTTAAATTCTCCTGTTCTATATGTATATCTTATTCCATCAAATCTACCTAAGTTTGAACTTGCTTCTGCACATGCTATAATGTAATATGCTGCCAAAGAATATTTTGCTATATCTAATGAAAACTCTTCTATTTCAGCACCTAATTCTTTATATTTTTCTATTGCTTTTTGTAAAGTTTCTTTTACTTCTGGATTTATACCTTCTCCAAAAAATTCTTTTGGAACTCCTATTTTTAATCCTTTAACATCATTTTTTAAACATTTTGTATAATCTATTTTTTCTTTGTTTACAGATGTTGTATCCTTTTTATCATGACCTGCAATTATATTTAATAATAAAGCTGAATCTCTAACATCTTTTGTGATAGGTCCTACTTGGTCTAATGATGAAGCAAATGCTACTAGTCCATATCTTGAAACAAGACCATATGTTGGCTTTAATCCTACAACTCCACAAAAACTAGCTGGTTGTCTTATTGAACCACCAGTATCACTACCTAATGCCCAAGGTACTAGATTTGCTGCAACAGCTGCTGCGCTTCCTCCTGATGAACCTCCTGGAACTTTACTTAAATTCCATGGATTTTTTGTAATTTTGAAATATGAATGCTCCGTAGACCCTCCCATTGCAAATTCGTCCATATTCAATTTTCCTAAATTAATTAGGTTCTCGTTATTAATTTTTTCCATAACTGTTGCATCATATGGTGATACAAAATTTTCTAACATTTTTGAAGAACAAGTTGTTTTTATCCCTTTTGTACAAATATTATCTTTTATCCCAATTGGAATACCTGCAAATTCTCCATCAATTTCTTTATTATCTATCTTTTTTTGAATTTCTTCTGCTTTATTTTCTGCTTCTTCTGTTAAAGTAGTAACAAAAGCTTGTACATCTTTTTCCTTTTCATTTATTCTATCAATATATGCTTTTGTAATCTCTTTTACAGTCAATTCTTTATTTCTTAATTTTTCTTGTAATTCATGAACTGTTAATTCAGTAATATTCATTATCTTTCCTCCTTGTTTAATATGTTACAAGTTATTTATTAGTTTTATAAACATATTCTTTTCTTATCAAGTATTTTATATTTAAGTACTTATATAACATTTCTATGCCTAATATTTTGCTAGTTGCTGTATTTTATATTTTCTAATCCTATATTCTACATTATTTCTTTAATGCTAAAACTTAAATTATAGCAAACACTAAAAAGCAATTTTAAATTTTGTATTAAATTACTTTAGGTATCTTAAACATATTTTGTTCTTCGCTTGGTGCATTTTGTAATAAAGCTTTATTATCTTCAAATATTTCAACCTTATCTTCTCTAAATACATTTTGAGCTTCATTTGCTCCTATTGTTATATCTAAACTTTCTGCATGTGCATTATTTACTATATCTGCAAAATCTAATATTTCTTGTAAATTTTCTAAATAATTTTCTATTTCATTTTCTTCTAATGTTAAATTTGCTAAATTTGCAATATGCAATATTTCTTCTTTACTTACTTGCATTTTACCATCTCCTAAATTTTTTATATGCTCATTATTATATACTGAATAATTCAAAAAAACAAGTCTAAAAAGACCTGTTTTTCCACATTTCTCCAACTTAAATTGCTCTTGCTTTTACTATTACTCTTTCTTTACTATCATTGGTACAAGTTATTAAAGTTATTTCTGTTTTTCCATTTGTTTCTTGTGATGTACAACTAACATCTGTTGGAACTACATTATATTTTGTATATACTGAATATTCTATTACTTTTCCTGTTGTATCTGTAATTTTTATTATATCACCATTTTGTAGTGTTAGAACTTTACTAAAAAACTTAGAATTTCTATAATTGTGTCCCACTATACAATAATTTCCTACTGTATTTATTTCAGGTCCATGAAATTTTAGTGGTGATATTTTTAATAAAGACTCTGTTTCTTGTTCTGATTTTGTTTCCCCAGATAATATCGGATAATCTACTTTTATTTTTGGAATTTCAATTCTTCCATCTACTACATATGTATATCCAGCAGATGATTTTTCCTTTGTTTTTGTTATAGGTTTATTTGTTGTATTTGAATTGTTTGCTGTTGGTACTACTACTGGCTTTTCTTCTTCTCCATCATCTGTTGTATCATTTAATACAGCAATTAAAATATCACTATTAGCTACTGTTGTATCTTCTTCAGGTATATCTGCATTTGCTAAAATGTCTTGTGACACTGCTTCTGATTTTTCTCTATCATATGCAGCATAAATGTAAAATGACACCAATACTATTAAGAAAAATAACGATAATATGAAATTAAATTTATATACTTTTTTCTTTTTCTTTAACTCTGGTGTTATATATAATTTTTTGGTTACCAAAATTTGATTCATATATTTCTCCCTATTTTATATTATTTCTATAATATTATATCATGAATTTTTTTATTTTCAAATATTTTTATTGAATTTTTTGTAAATTCATTGTATAATGTCATTATGCGGGTATAATTTAGTGGTAGAATGTCATGCTTCCGACCTGATAGCGTGGGTTCGATTCCCACTACCCGCTCCATAACGTTTCTGTTCGAACTTTTATGAACAGTAGATATGAAATCAATCAGATATAAACTGGTTGATTTTTTCTTTTGCGAAAAAATCATTAATATATTTTCTTCTATTTTAGATATTTTATATCAGTACCATTTAAAATTTGCATTTGTGATATTGCTATTTTATTTAATTTTTCAAGTCTTTCAGATTGTTTTATGCCTTCATTTATAAATACAGAATTTAAGTTTTCTAAATTTGCTAAACATATTAATTCATTTATTGTTGCATAATCTCTTATATTCCCATCTAAATTTGGATTATTTGTACGCCATTCTTTAGCAGTCATACCAAATAAAGCCATATTTAAAACATCAGCTTCTTCTGCATAAACAAAATTTATCTGATTTTTAGTCAGTTCTTTAGGAACTAAATTATTTTTTATTGCATCAGTGTGTATTCTATAATTAATTTTAGAAAGTTCTCTTTTTGCATTCCAGCCTATTTGCTTTTGTTCTTCTGCTTTTAATCTTTCAAATTCTTTTATTAGTAATAATTTGAATTTTGGACTAATCCACATTCCAAATTCAAATGCTATATCTTTATGTGCATAAGTTCCACCATATCGACCAGCTTTAGAAATTATGCCAATAGCATTTGTTTTTCCAGTCCATTCCTTAACACTAAGTTTATAACTATTTAAACCTGCTTGACTTTTAATTATGGCGAATTCGCCATAATTAAAATCAGGATTATGAATTTCTTCCCAAATTCCTAAAAATTCAATAGTATTCCTATTTCTTAACCAATCCGATATAAAAAAATCTCCATCTTTTGATTTTAACATATCAGTAATAGATATATAGTCCTCATCTTCAATTTTCATATATGATATCTTTTGATTTAAAACATTTAATTCTGGCATAAACAACCTCCATATAATAAATTCTACCATAGTAACTGCTGAATTTATGCAATCCTTTGTTTTTTTATTCTAGGCGTAATTGGGGCGTAATTTTATATATTTTTATTATTCCTTTTAACTAAAATAATCACTTTTTCTTTTATCTTTACATACAATTCTTCTTTAATCAGGTAACTTAATTTCTTTGCCCTTCAAGTATTCTAAAATTCCATTTTCACTTTCAAAATTAAATTTTAATATATAACTACAAAGCATTTGATTCTTTTTATGAAATTCTTTATTGATATTATTTTTCCCGTATTTTCCATCACCAATTATTGGATTACCTATATGTGCTAAATGTGCTCTTATTTGGTGTGTTCTTCCTGTTTCTATTTCTACATCTAATATAGCCGTATTATCTTTTCTTTTTTCCAATACTTTATAACTAGTTATAATTTTTTGATAACCTTTTTTAGGAATATCACTTATATATACTTGTGCTTTTTTATTATCTTTAAATAAGTACGCTTCTAATCTTTTATTTTCATATTTTGGTATACCATATACCCATGCTAAATAATGTTTTTCTATTTCATGTTGCTTGAATTTTCTTAATAGAATTTCTAAACTTTCTTCATTTTTTGCAAACAGGACTAATCCAGTTGTATTTCTATCTAATCTATGACATGGCATTGGTTTATAAATATTTTCTTTATATTTTTTATGTATTATATTTGTTAAACAATTCTCTCCTGTCACTTCTAAATTGGCTGGTTTATTAATTACTAAAATGTTTTCATCCTCATATACAATATCTAAATTTATATTGTTTTCTCTTTCCTCTATTTCTTTTGGCAAATATAATAAAATTTCATCATTCTCATAAACTATAATATCTTTATTTATTCTTTTTCCATTTACCTTTATATCTTTCTTTTTTAGTAATTTACAAAACATACTATAATTAATATTTTTTACTTGTTCTAAAACAATTTTATTTAATTTTTTCTCATTATATTTTTTACTTACATTTAATCTTTTCATAATAGTATTATACATTAGTTTTAATATTGAAACAAGCTTGCTTTTATAATTTTTTCATATCTTTCAAAATTATTTTCATATTTTTCTATCATTCTGTAAAAATTCTTTGTATGTGTTTTGTATTTCAAATGACAGTATTCATGTAAAACTATAAAATCTATAACATCTCTATGAAACATTACTATTTTAGGATTTATTGTTATTTTATTATTTTCACATCTTCCTAGTTCTTTTTTCATATTTCTTATTTCATAATCTTCTGGAGCAAATCCTAACATTATTCTCATTTTTTCCATTGCCCTTTCTATTTCAACTTTTGCAATTTGTTCATACATCTTTTCTATTGCTAAGTCTAATATTTCTTGGTTACTGTCTTTTTTATATTTATTAGGAAGTGATATTTTTATAAGCTTATTTTCTACATATAATTCTGTAACTTTAACATTTTTATATACAATTTTTACTTTATAATCTATTCCTAAAACAGGTACTGGATGCCTTTCTAATGTAGTTACTAAATTTCTATTTATAGTCATTATTTCTTTTACTTTATTCATATTTATCACTCCTTGTTTGGTTTTTGTTTTTACGAATTATTGTTCGCTTCTTATTTCTATTTTATATGTATTTATTATTTTTGTCAATACTTTTTTGCAAAAAGTAAAAAAATGTTCGTATTATAAAAAATTAAATATGCAAAAAAAAAAACGAGGTAACTACTACTCCTCGCCTTTTAAAATCACACTTTATAAATATTTTTATTTATCTAAAATTATATAGCCATAATTTTTTCTATGACCTTGAACTCGATAAAATCCTTTCTATCTATTAAAAATTTTATCTACAAATTTTTCAAACCAATTTCTATTTTCCTCTTCTTTTTCTATTTTTTCACTTGCTGATTCTGTATAATCTTTTTTTGGAAGTGCAATATACTCAATTTGTTTATTAGTTAATTTTTGCATTCCTAATTTTTCTTTTGCTACTTTTTCTATATTATATAAGTTAAGACTATTTTCTATTGAAACTTCTAACTGTTCATTTTCTTTTTGTAAATTTGACAACTCTGTTTTTAAATTTTGCATTTCAGTAAATTGTTCATTTATTTGGGCATTTCTATAACTTATGGTCAACAATACAACAAAAGCTAACAATACGAATAAAGTAACTTTCCTATGCTTTTTCTTTTGAGCTTTTGATATTTTTATTTCCTGCCTAGGTATATCTTTTACAACATGTATTTTTTCTCTTTTATTTTTTTGTTCTTGATAATTTGGCTCTAATTTTCTTGGACTAGTTTCATACTGATACCTTGTTGCTGCCATAAGTTATTTCACCTCCCATTCGTTAATTAATTTTATATTCTCTCAAATATTCTAAGTTTTGCACTTTTTGATCTGCTATTTTCATCTTGTTCTTCTTCTGTTGCTATTATTGGTTTTTTATTGACAATTGTTCCATATTTTTTAGCTCCACATACGCAATACGGCAAGTCACTTGGACATGTGCATTTTCCAGTTGCTTCTATATACGCATTTTTTACTGCTCTATCTTCTAATGAATGAAATGTTATTATGCACAATCTTCCTTTTTCTTTCAACACATCAATACAATTTTGTACTGTTTTGTATAATGGCTTAATTTCATCATTAACCTCTATTCTTATTGCTTGAAATGTTCTTTTTGCCGGATGACCATCATTTTGTTTTGACTTTGGTATTGATTTTTCAATTATTTCTACTAATTGTTTAGTAGTATTTATTGTTTTAGTCTTTCTATATATACATATATTCTTAGCTATTTGCCTTGAAAATCTTTCTTCACCATATTCATAAATAATATTTGCTAATTCTTTTTCACTATATGTATTTACAACTGTTTTTGCTGTTAATTCCTGTGTTGTATCCATTCTCATATCTAATTCATTTTCTCCTAAGTAACTAAATCCTCTATTTCTTTCATCTAATTGATATGATGATACTCCCAAGTCTAACAATATTCCATCTACTTTTTCAATTTCTAATTCTTCTAAAATTTCTTTTATATTATCATGATTATTATGTATATATCTTACATTTGAAAATTCTTTTAAATTTTCTTTTGCAGCATTTAATGCCTCTTGGTCTCTATCTATACCTATTAATAATCCATTGTTTGAAAGTTTTTTTAATATCTCCTTACTATGTCCAGCTCCTCCTAATGTTCCATCTATGTAAATACCATCTGGTTTTATATTTAATCCTTCTATACATTCATTTAGCATTACTGGTTTATGTTGAAAATCCAAAATCACACCTCTTATCTTTATTTGGTAATAATTAATATTTATATTATAAGTAAAAAACAACTGGTAATTATAGAAACTACCAGTTGCCTTTTTTATATGTTTTTTCTTTTGGGTTTCATTTACTATATTCTTTTGTTTTATAATCATTTGTTTTTTACCTAAATGACTTTTGTACTTCGAATTTTATCTTTTGTATATTAACAATTAATCTTTCGTTTTCTTATCTTTAGTAATTAAAATCTTCTGTAAAATTATCTTTTGTCATTTCTCTTTTGTATATTAAAATATCTTTTGTATATATTTCTTTTGTATTTTTATCTTTAGTTTTTTATATAAACTTATAAAAGTTATATACCTAACATTGTCATATTCGCTGCAATATCATCTGCTGAAATATTTTCATCACATTTTTGCCATGTTTCTTTATTCCATATTTCTAGTCTTGTTCCTACTCCAATTATTACTACTTCTTTTTCTAAATTTGATGCAACACGCAAATTACTAGGAATTAAAAATCTACCTTGTTTATCTAATTCACATTCTGTTGCACCTGATAAGAAAAATCTTACAAAGTTTCTGGCATTTCTGTCTGATAGAGGTAATGTTTTTAATTTTGTTTCAAAATTCAACCACTCTTCTTGTGAAAACGCAAATAAACATCCATCTAACCCTTTTGTTAAGATGAATTTATCTCCCATATCTTGTCTTAGTTTAGCAGGCATTATTAACCTTCCTTTAACATCAAGAGAATGTTCGTATTCACCTATTAGCAATTGATTTTCACCTCTTTTCACAATCTACCACTTTGTACCACTTCTCTCCACTCCAATTTCATTGTAATATAACTTTATATATTTTTCAAGCCTTTTTTGGATTTTTTTAAAAATATTTTTATTTTTTTAATATGAATTGTAAATATTATTTTTTTTATTAATAAAAACTACATTAATATTAATTTAAAATAAACTTTTTAGTCTATAATCTATTTTTTATTTACAGATTGATATTATTATTTACACCAATTTTCAAAAATGATATTGCCAGTTCTGCTTTCGTATTTTATCATATTAATAGTTCATTTTCATTCATTAAAGTTGTTGTTATACTTTTATCAGGAAATAAAATTAGGAGGATTTTTATGGATAGTAATGAAAGATATTTAAGAAAAAATATTGGTAAAAAAATCAAATTGGCAAGAGCAAAGACTAACTTTACTCAAGAAAAATTAGCAGAAGAACTTTCTTTATCAACAAGATATATTAGTCAATTAGAAAGAGGTATTGCATTTGGAAGTGCAACAACTATTGTCAATCTTTGTAAAGCTTTAAATATTAGTTCAGATTTTTTATTTGATGATTTAATCGGTGTAGATGCTTCTTGTTTTGATGATTTTGTTGATGATAGATTTTTGGAAGCATATATGAAATTGAATGATTATAATAAAAGTATAATATCTGCTCTTACTAATCAATTAATAAAACTTCAAAATGATAGTGATAAAAAGAAATTAAATGCTTAATTTTAATTTCTTTTGTACAAGATAATTAAAATATATTAGGGTAATTCACAAAATATTGTAATAATAATATTTTGTGAATTACCCTTTTGGTGATAAATTTATTATTTAATAATTTTTCAAAAATAAAAAAGCATTGCTAAATACTAAATTAGCGACCAAACTAATAGACCAGTATTTAAGCAAACGCTCTATAATCCAAATTGCTAATTCTATAAATAAAGATTAGCACAAGAAAAGTTAATTCCTCTCTCATTAATAATTATATAATATATAATTAAAAAAATCAAGAATATACTATTGATATTTAATTCATATTCCAAGCATCATTACTAAGTTTTCTAAATGAGCTTTTTTATGTAACAATTATTTTTCTTAAATCATCTACCAATTCATTATATTCTAATTTTACATTTATGAGATTTATTTTTTTACAATCCCTTTTACAAGTAATTCAACTGTTATTTCTTCTATTATTCTATGTTGTTTATAATTATTTCTATCCTAATCTCTTATTTATTGTTCAAAATTAAATGTATCGAAATAATACTTTCTATTTTAATACTGCAATTCAACAATTTTGCATTTTTTGTCTTTTGCTCTGTATTATTTTTCAACCCTATTTACTTTTGGTAGTTGAATACATCTTATGTTAAAGTTAAAATTTCTTTTCATAATCTGTAATTACAAATTTTATAGCATTTAAATACATCATATGTTAAAGTTAAACGGAAAACAAGCATTAACTATTGATGGAGAAGTACCATTTAAATACATCATATGTTAAAGTTAAACAAAAACTTTCTCGTTCTTCTCACGGTATTACTACTTAATTTAAATACATCATATGTTAAAGTTAAACAGTGTAGAAATTGTAAATGAAGATGAAATACCAAGATTTAAATACATCATATGTTAAAGTTAAACGTGTGGAAATAAAGAAGCAGAATAAGAATTTATTATTTAAATACATCATATGTTAAAGTTAAACCTTTACCTCCATTTATAAATAATTTCTGCCATATCATTTAAATACATCATATGTTAAAGTTAAACTCAAAAACCTTCTTCCAACTTCCAGCAATTTTTTATTTAAATACATCATATGTTAAAGTTAAACAGAAGTCTCCTGCTATTCCATCTGCTAATTCTGGAAATTTAAATACATCATATGTTAAAGTTAAACCAAATGTGGAATTGCAGGGCAATATAAAAATGCGAATTTAAATACATCATATGTTAAAGTTAAACAGAATTGTTAGAGGAAAAGGAGTAGTGAAAATGAGATTTAAATACATCATATGTTAAAGTTAAACCCTCAGCTATTGACTTTATAGATGTTAATGTTTCATTTAAATACATCATATGTTAAAGTTAAACCATCGCCATACCTAGTAAATTTAAATACATAATAATATAAATATGTTGATAAATCAACACTTTTTTATTTTTTTCCAAGTAACTATTATTTTCTTATATTTAGCTATATCAAGCTTTTCTGCTTTTAAGTTGGAAAACTATAAAAATATGTCTTCAGTATTTTTCTCATTTTTTCCTAATATTGTTTCACCTATTGTCTTAAAATCCATAAGTTTGATAATAGATATAAAATCCCTTTCTTTGTCTATAATATTTTTTAATTCAGATTCTAATTCTAATATTTGTGAATTCGTTAATGCTCCTCTAAAAACTGATTTTTGCCAATGATTTAGATATTTCTTACATTTTTTAAATACCTTATTCACTCTTGCTTCTGTGTCTGAATCACTTTTTTTGTATTCTTCTATATATTTTGAAGATATTTTATCTAATACCATATTTTCATATTTAATTTCTGTATTCTTTCCATCTTTTGCTTTTATTTCATGTAATACCCTTCCAATTCTTACCTCTTCTGAATTGTCTTCTAGATTTATTCTATTTGCAAATAAGTAACATTGCCTTTTGCAATGAAAATAGTAATTTACTATTGTCCCAGTTATTTTCATAAGAATAATTCATCTCCCTTTTCTAAATACTTATTTCTGTCAAATCTTCCATCTACTATATATTTTTCTCCATCTGCTACATAATACATTCCTCCTATTAGTTCTCCTTCTATTAAATTTATTTTATTAGGATTTATTGAATATATAAATAAATTTAGTTCTTCTGCAATTTGAGATAGTTTTACTTTCTTTTCTGAATACGATATCTGGTTATCTTTGTAAATTTTAATATATTTGTCAAAAATGTCTGAACCTTTTATTTCTCTTCCATTTATATTAATTGTATAATTGATGAAAATATCTATTGTATTAGTTTTTATGAGTTGCATAATATCTTCTATTTTTTTATAGTTAATTAATTTGCAATATTTTTTAAAATTACTTATATTTTTTTCTGTATATTCTTCGGTTTCTTCTTTTATTTGTTTCAAAATTTTATTATAAAATGATTCAAACCTCTTATTTTTTATCCACTCTCTACTTATTTCTTTGTTTAGATTATATTGTAGCCTTTTATCTTTTTTATATATCATCTTTGCATCATCTAAATCAAAAAAATATGCTACACAATCTTTTTTCTTATTCGATCTATTTATTCTTCCTAAAAATTGTTCTTCACTATCTATGAATGATATGTCTTTAAAACCAATGTCCATATCTATGTCTACACCTGCTTCTATCGTTTGCGTTGCAACCAGTATTATTGATGTATTTTTCTTTGTTTTCTCTATTATATTTTTTCTTGAATATTTATTATCGTCACCTGTCATAATATAGACATTATCTATTTTTTCTTTTAAATTTTTATATAGTTCTTCTGCTGTATCTTTTTTTATACATTCAATCAAAATTTTTTTATCTTTATGTTTTAATATTTCTTCTGATAATTTTTGTATATCTATTTTTTTATTTAATAAATCATAATTCAGATTTACTCTTTTTCCAAATAAATCATTTTTATAATATTTTTCTGCATTATTTATTAATGTAACAAAATTTGACATTTTTTCATCTAATAATTTATCTAACCTTGGTAATGTTGCAGACATTATTATAAATTTTATGTTTAATAATTTTGCATAACTATCAAACATTTCTATCATTTCTCTCCAAATATTATTGGAATATGCTTGAATTTCATCTAAAATGACAACACTATTTATGTAATTATATAAACTATAATTTTTTTCTTTTCCTGTTCCAAATAATGTATTAAATAGATTTATATGTGAGGTAATTATTATTGGATGTTGGTTAAATATATTTTTAGTATATACTTCGTCATAATCTAAGTTTTCATTTGTATCGCTCATCATAGATGAAACCGAATTTATTACTACATATTCTTCATATTTATTAAAATATTTCTGAAATGTATTGTCTGTTTGTTCTATAATATTATTAAATGGAAAAATATAATGTATTGATGTAATATCCTTATTTGTTTTATATAATATTCTTGCTAAATTAATTGCCATATTAGTTTTACCAGCACCAGTTGGAGCTTCTAAATAGAATATATTTTTTTCTAAGTTATTTTTTAAAATCCCTTCTGTTTCAAGAAACATATCGCTTCTAAGTTTGTTTATTTCTTCTAACTCTATTTCTTCTCTTTCATACTTTCTAATATTCTTTATTAAATCTGAATTTTCATATTTTTCAAATAACTTTTCCTGCTTTTCTATTTCAAATTTAATTTCTTTTCCTGACATGTAATCATATGTTGCATAAAAATCTGCTGTTATTATGCAAGAATATAGCAATTTGCATAATATATACATATTTATTTCTTTAACTTTTAAGCTTTCTAATACTTTTTCTATATTATTTTGATTTAATTGCATTTCATAAACATTACTTTGTGGGTCTGAAATCTGTGGTATTTTTTTATTTTTTATGCTATCTAATAAATTGCTTAAAGTTTCTAATTTTGTATGATGTCTTGATATAATATATCCAAAAAAATATCCTGCATAGAGCTTTATAAATAGTTCTTCTCTATTTAACCTTGTTTTCTCTTTCATTACCATTTCTATAACTGAATCAATATATATTCTTGCTGATAGTGCTGCATGTGTGTCATCTGTATTTTCTGTTTCTATTTTTAGGTCATTATTCATCTTATTTTTTTGAAACAATGGATTTATTTTTCCAATATCATGGTAATATATTGCCTGTTTAAATAATATGTATATATCTTCTGTTAAATTGTTGTCTATATTAAAAGTATCTTTAATTATATTTTTTATTAGAATATCTAATTTTTTCTCTTTTTCCATTTTTTCATAATATTTATATGTCAATTTAAGATGAGAAACCAGTAGCTCTTTAGAACCACTGGTTTTTGTATGTGCATAATAAGTATTATTTAATTCTTTTAAGATGTTTTCTATAAATTTATTTTCCATATATACATCCATTCCTCTCATAATAACAAATGCTATTTTTATTTATTAAAAATAATATATATTTTTATTTTCTACATTATATATTTGTGCCTTATCTATAATATTTATTTCCTTATTTGTATAAATAAAATTTGAAAATTTACTATATCCTATTTTCTCATTTAATTCTATTGGTAATAATTCTTTGTAAAAATATTTTTTATTTTTATTTATTTCAAATCCCAATATTTCTTCAAATAAATTATCTACATCTTCTGCTATATTTTCTGCATATAAGCTATCTAACTTATTAATATTTTCTTCTGATTTTTTTGTTTCTTGTATTTCTACATTCTTTATATCAGCAAAATGATCATTTTTTCCTATATATGGAATGTATTCACATTTTTTGTTTATTAAATAGTATTTTATTTTTTTGTATTCTTCACTCCTATCTTCTAATATGTATATTGTCCATGATGGTGACTCTAACCATTGTTCTTTTACTATTAAATTGTTACCAACCTCTTTTGAAGCATATCCTACTGAATTATTAAATGCTTGTATTTTTCTAGAAAAATTTTTATCTCCTAAATTTGGAACAATTGCTATTTTTAGTTGCTTCAACTTTTCATAAAATTCTGGCATTGCATTTACTTTTTTTCCTAAATGTTTTTGAAGCGAATAATAATTATAACCATTTAATCCAATAATTGCTCCTAACATTCCTAAAATCATAATCTTATGAGGAAAATTATATGTATAATATGTTTCGTTACTATCTGGCTTTCTTATAATTGCCATTGTCGCAGTTAGATCAAATTTTATTGTTTCCATTTTCTCTCCTTTCTCAAGGTTTTATGCTATTTTTGATGTTTTAAAATAATTCTTTTATTTCATCATTTTCTCTTGCTCCTATCAAATTAGTTGTATAAGAATTATAATAAATTTCTACTTTTTCTATCTCTTGCTTTATTTTTTCTTCATTTAAAATTTCTTCTAATTCGCTTATATCTATAATATCTTTTCCTTCATCATTTTTTTCAAATTTAATATATTGATCTAAATTTGCTAAATATAATTTACTATTTTCTTTGCATTCTACAAAAATTGCAAATTCATTTTCACAACCGGATTTACTGTTTGTATTATATGCTGTTGCTGCAATTAGACATCCTTTTTTAAATTTTTCATAATCTTCTCTAGTATAACCTTCTAAATCTTCTATTTCTTTAGTATAAATATCGTAGTTTTCTGGATTTACTGAAAATGGATAAAAATAATGTGCTTCATTAGAAACTACTTTTTTACCTATTGATGTATTTTGTGCTGTATCCTTTTTGTTTGAATCAACAAAAGGTGATAATATATCTTGTATTTCAACAGTTGTATCTTCATATTTGTTTAAACCTTGTCCTATTTGCACTGCTCCTGTTATGCTTATATTGTTTGCTCCTTCTGCAAATGTTGCACCAAAATTTTTTACATCTGTTGCTGAAAATAAATATTTTACTAACTCTTTTTTGTCTTTGATGCTTTTTACTTCTGTTTTAAATAATTGTTCAAATCTTTCTGATAATGTTCTTGCTCTAAGGTTTCCTTTTTCGTTTTTATATGATTTTACATATAATACTTTTTCGCCTTCTATTTCCCACATTTTTTTAATTGGATATTTAAAAGCTTTGTCACTGCCAAATACACTTCCATCTGAAGTTGACTTTGGCCTTCCAGTAAAATCTGCATTCCAATTACTCATTCTACTTTTTATTCCTATAACTCCATATACTCTATTCATTTTCATTACCTCCATTATTTATATTTGATGATTGATAAAATAAATTGTTTGCAAGTAAACCTGCTAATAGTACATCTTTGTTATCTTTAATTTTTTCTTCTGGTTCTTGTAATAATAGTTGTGAAAGTACATTGTTAAATTTGGGATATTTTAAATATATATCATAATTATACTTTTTATATAAAAATTCTATTTCCTCTTTTAATTTTTTTACTGTATTTGCCTTTATAAATGGTTCTGTTACATCTTGAGTTAATTTTTCTGCTTTACTTTGATTTAATAAATAGTAAGCAACTTGTCCTGCAAGAAAATAATATTGTTTATCCGTTTCTATCTTTCCTTCTTCTTGTACTATTTTTTGACATTGTTCTTGAAGATTATTAATTTTCATTTCACTTTCCTCACTTTCTTTAAAATACTCTTTATATGATTGCCATAAATTAAATGCTTTTCTTGGATTGTCTAAATATTTTTTATTTTGCTTTACATTATCAACATACATATTTTGAATAATTTCTATTGCTAAATTATCTAATTCTTTTATAAAGTTATGATATTCTTCTTGCTCAAATAATTCTAAAAATAAATGATTATATTGTTTCAGTATTTCTTTCTTCCAATTAGATAACATAGATTTTGCAATTTTTGAATCATAATCATAATATGAGCCTTTTATATAGTTCTTTATTTCGTTATTTTCATTTTCTGCAAACCATATGTTATTTGTGTATAAATTTAATGCATATATATTCTCTGTTTCAAAAAGTACTGTTTTTTCTTTTTTTAGATACTCTTTGCAAGTAAATTTTCGTATTTTTGTGTTGTAATTGCTTACATATCTATAATCATCAATTCTAGCATTTCCATTATTTACTGCAACTTTTATTATGTATGTATTTTTATTTTTTATTTCCTCTTCTTCATTAGGAATACCTTTAAATTCCCAATCCTCTGGTAGTCGCAACACATTTTTCCCTGCTGCATTATTATATAACCATATATACATTTTATTTAGAATTTCTATATTTTCATCATCTATAAAAGAACCTACTTTAAAAGGTGTTGACTTTAATTCTAAATACGGTTTTTTACTATTTAAACCATAGTTATAATTATTTGCCCCATATGTTTTGTTATCTATTTTTATATTATTATCATTTGTATTAAATAATTTAAGTCTTATATATATTTGCGCTACTCTTTTATACTCTTCTACATCTTCTTTTAATAAAATCTTTATCCAAGTTTCTTTTGGCATATTTTCATTTTCTAAGTCTTTACATACTATATCAAACGCTTTTAAGATTTTTTCTTTATTGATTTTTATCTCTTCTTCTTTATATTTTTCTTTAACAAGTTTTTCTTCTTTTTTATCATTTCCTAATTTTAATAAAGATTCATAATATTTATCTATTCCTTTTTTAAACACATCTACTGGAACAGCATCTTTTGTTACTTCTTTATTGCATAGTCCTAATACACTTTTATTCTTAAAAAATAATGTATATATATTATTACTACAAATTTTTTTAAGCATTGTATATTTTACATTATTTATTTCTTCTATATAATTTGTATCTAAAGCCTTATTTGAATTTATATATTTACTATAAAAATCTCTAACTTTTATGTATTTTTCTAATTCATAATTATCTGAATTATTATTTACAACTTGCATTTTTTCAAAATTTCCATCATTCTCTATTACATAATAATATCCATCTGTAAGTTCATAACTGTCTAATATTACTTTATCCTCTTCAAAATATTTTTTAAATACATTTAGTAAGTCATATGTCATAATTTCACCTCCTATTTTGCTTTACAAAATCCAAATCCTAAAGAGTTCTTTTCCCCACATCCTATTGCTAACATTAAATATGCTAAATTTTGTGACATTGGGTCTTCTTTTACTTTTATTTCAAACTTATTTCCTAACATATGTATATTTTTATATGGCATTTTTATAGGCTTAAAATTTGTTTTTTTAAGTTCTTCTATAAAATCTATTTCTACATTTGATTTATATAGTTCTTTATATTTCTTCTGAATATTATCTAAAATTCTTTTTTTTATAAAATTCATGTCATCTTTTATATCATAATCACCTTTTGGCATAGTTATAATTACAGGTGTTAATGTCATTAATTTATTTATTTTCCTTTGTTCACTTGTTTCAAATCTTACATTTATTACCTTAAAATTTTCATCTTCTATTTTATCAAGTACCTGTTTTAAATTCATCATTTTTTCAAATTCTATTCCTCTTATATCAAATTGATATATTTGATTTTTCTTATAATATCCATCTTTTTCTATCGGATATAAATTACAATATACATAATTTTTATATATATTTTTTTCATGTAGTTCTTTTAAATTTTGATTTCTTAGCATTGCAAACGATATTAAATTTCCTATTTTTTCATATATTTCATAATTTTGTAAATTGTTCTTTAAAAAAATTGCTATTTTTAAATTATAATATTGCATATTTAAACCTTCTTTCATATAAATTATAGTAATATTGATAAATTTTTGAACAAATCTTGAATTAATCTTAATGTTTTTGAATTATAATTTTATTTTTGATTTTAAGCAATTTAACTCTACCATATTTTGGATTCTTTTTCAACATATTATGACAAAATTATTAAATTTATATTTTAATTTTTACTATAATTCATATCTTCAATTCTTTCTTCCAATTGACACAATTAACATAAAATGATATAATATCTTCGAATGTATTCTTATACTTCAGCACATTGAAATATTGAGACTAATAGTCTCATGTATAATTAGGAGGATTTTATATGTTTTATTCAGATGTAATTTTACCAAATTCAAATTCTTGTATAGTAACTTCGGTTGAAACTTCAGAAGTTCCCACGAGTATTTTTTTAGATGACTTCGTTCTTCGGATAAATCTGTCTATAAAAACATTTATAGTACGCAGAAAAGTAAACATTAGAACACGTCAAAATGAAAAACTTTTATCCAAAAAATTAGTAAATGAAGAAACAAAAAACCTAAACTTAAAATTATCTGAAATTTCTTTAAGTAAACTTTCTGATTTTAGAAATAAAAAAGTACCTTCTTTTGTTCTAAAAATCAATGAAAATTTATACCATACTGTAATTCCAGATAATATAAGTTTCTTTTCTTCAAATATTCTTGGATGTCATCAATGCGCTTATTCAAGTAAGGTTTGCCATAAACTTTCTTCTGCAAGTGATATTGATGGAGGGTGTGAAAAAGTAAGAAATTTTTCTAAACATATCGAAAATTATCCATGGATAATAAAAGGGTATGAAACTTTTAACACAAAATATGATTCACTTAGAGTAGTGAAATGCTTAAATTATGAAGAATAATACATCTGTTAATTTTGAAAAATATATTAAAATAAAATTTTATATACTTTTCAAAATAACATATATTATTTTCTAATTTATTATTAAAAAGCAAAGTAAAATTTACAAATGAATTTTTTACTTTGCTTTTTTATTATTTTAGATTTTTCACTATTAAATTACCTAAACTAAAACATAAAATAGAAATTATTAATTCATTTATACTTGTAATTGTAGGTAATAAAATAAATATAGAACCTATGGAAAATCCTATTATGCAATAATATGTTTTTCCATAATGCTTATCTAATAATTTCTTAGTTATTTTCATTACTATTATACTGCCTATTATTACTCCTATTCCTAACGGAATTAAAACTGGAAAATATAAATTTGCAACTGATTGTAAATATAGTGGATATATTCCAAGTAGCATTAATATTATTGTACTACTAACTCCTGGAACTATTATCCCTAAGGACATTATTATCCCACATATTATTATATAGAGAAAACTTGCATTTTCTAATTCAGCAGTATTTAATCTATTTTCTAAAATAACAGTTACAATTCCTATAATCATAGCTATTATCATATATATATTATTCTTTTTATTACTTTTTTCTTTTTTATTTATTTCTTTTATTAATTGTGGAATTGTTCCTATTATTAATCCTATAAAAATTGATTTAGTTTGTATTGGATATTGATAAAAAAAATAATTCAATAAATTACTAAATAATACTATTCCAATTATTCCTCCTAAAATGATTGGAAATAAATACTTTGCATTCTTTTTTATATCTTTGAAAAAATTCAAAACTGAATCTAATAATTTTTCATATATTCCCATTATTACGCATAGCACACCACTACTAATTCCAGGTAATATTGCTCCTGCACCTATTAATATTCCTTTAAATATATTAAAAATCACAATCTTCCCTCACATTTTTTATACTAAACTTTTCTTTTTTCTTATTTTAGAATTATTAATTCATTTTTATATAGTATTCTACTCTTCATTTCTTTTAATTATATGAAATCATTATAAATTTAATAACTTTATTGCTATATTAACTTTCACAAATTTATTTTGATACTTATTGCTTATATATTTTTTATTTAGTTAAAATTTACAATTACATTTATGAATGCTTATAAAATTTTAAATCTCAATTTTAAATCTTATACAATAATTATTAAAATATTTATCTTTAAAAGCCTCTAACTATGTTGAAATTTGTCCCAATATTTATTTTTTTAGTCCATGCACTTTTAAATTTCTATTACATATAATGTCTTTGTATAAGTAAATTCAATATATTAAGTTTTAATGGAGGTGCATTATGTTTTCGGCACTTTGTATTTCAGGTATTTTAAGTTTTTGGGAATTCTTGGGATCTGCTGTTTTTTTAGTAGGTTATATTTCCAACAATAGTTTATTTCCAGAACCTTTAACTTCTGAAGAAGAATGTTTATACTTAGAACAAATGAAACAAGGAAATGATGAAGCACGAAATATTTTGATAGAACATAATTTAAGATTGGTTGCTCATATTTCTAAAAAGTATTCTACCTCTAATATTGAACAAGATGATTTGATTTCTATTGGAACTATTGGTTTAATAAAAGGTATAAATAGTTTTAATGTAGATAAAGGGTCTAGACTTTCTACATATGTTTCTAGATGTATTGATAATGAAATATTGATGCATTTACGAGCAACAAAAAAATTGGGTGCAGAGGTATATCTAAATGAACCTATTGGAAAAGATAAAGATGATAATGTGGTTACTTTACAAGAAATTCTCGAAAATAACGAAAGACCTATTGAAGATGAAGTTGATATTAAATTTAAAGTTAAACTACTTTATGATAAAATGAAATCTATTTTAAAGGATAGAGAAAAAACAATTTTAGAATTAAGATTTGGATTAGGCGGCCATAAGCCAAAAACTCAACATGAAATTGCTAATATGATGGGAATTTCCCGTTCTTATGTATCTAGAATAGAAACAAAAGCAATTGGAAAATTAGCCAAAGAATTTAAAGAATAAATTATAAAAAATATTTCATTATATATATGTATAAAATTTATATATATTTAAAATATCACCTATAATTTTTTATAAAATAACATACTTAAAAATATATTTTTTAAATTCCATATTTTGTCCAAAAAGCAATAAAATTTAATACATTTTTATTGCTTTTTCCCTATTTTTAATATAAAATGTAATTGCAAAATTAACAAAAGAGGCGTGATTTATGTATAAAAAAAATATTAGAAATCAAAAAAATAAAAAATCTAAAAATATTAATAATAAACAAATTAGAAATACAAAGAATAATTCTAGAATTAACAAAACAATAAATAAAATTAATAATAATGAAATTAATTACAACAAAACTTATAGTGATAATGTTAATAATACAATTAATAATGATAGTAATTCTAAACAAGAAACTTCTGATAACAACATTATAAATTTAAATAAAGATTTTAATAGCAAAAATCTAATTTGCACAAAAAAGCTACAATATATTTTTCTAAGTGTTTTAATTATATTTGTACTTTTATTAGTTAGATTAGGTTACTTGCAATTTATTGATAGTGACCATTTAAAAGAATTAGCATACCAACAACAGGCTATAAATCAAATTCTTAGTCCTAAGCGTGGAAATATTTACGATTCAACGGGTAAAGCTTTAGCAATAAGTGCACAAGTTGATACTATTACAATAAATCCTGCAAAAATTTCTGAAAAAAGTGATGAAGAAACTAAAACCAAAAAAGAACTTGTTGCCAAAGGTCTTTCTGATATATTCGGCTTAAACTATGACGAAATATTAGAAAAAGTAAATAGTAAATCTTCTGTTGAAACTATTGCAAAAAAAGTAGAACAAGACAAAGTTGATCAATTAAAAACTTGGATGAAAGATAATAAAATTTCAGTTGGTATAAATATTGATGAAGATACAAAAAGATATTATCCATATGGTAGCTTAGCTTCTAATGTGATTGGTTTCTGTGGTTCTGACAATCAAGGATTAAGCGGAATTGAAGCTAAATGGGATAATATTTTAACAGGAACTCCTGGAAAAATAGTAAGTTATAAAGCTAGTGACCAAAATGAAATTCCAAATACCGAAGAAACTTATATTTCTGCTGAAAACGGAAGCGATATTACTCTTACTATCGATTTAAATATTCAATCTATTGTTGAAAAATACCTTAAACAGGCAGTTGAAAAATATGATTGTGCAAATGGTGGAAATGTAATAGTTATGGATCCTAAAACTGGAAATATTCTTGGAATGGCTAACTATCCTGATTATGATTTAAACTCTCCATATACTCCAAATGCAGTTCTTGCTAAAACTTATGATTCATTAAGTGATGAAGAAAAAAATGAATCTTTATATCGTATGTGGGCTAATAAATCTGTATCTGATAGTTACGAACCTGGTTCTACATTTAAAATTATAACTTCCAGTGTTGCACTTGAAGAAAATATAACAACTACTGATAAAGTTAATGATTTTTATTGTAAGGGATATGAAATTGTTGAAGACAGAACTATTAATTGTTGGAGAAAATATAATCCTCATGGTTCTCAAACGCTTAGACAAGCTCTTGAAAATTCTTGTAACCCTGCATTTATGCAATTAGCATCTAGAATAGGTGCACCTACTTTATATAAGTATTACCAAGCTTTTGGATTATTTGATTCTACTAACTCTGGATTATATGGTGAACAAAGTAGTATCTTCCATAACTTAGAAAAAGTAGGTCCTGTTGAACTTGCAACTTATTCTTTTGGGCAAAGATTTCAAATAACTCCTTTGCAATTAGTTACAGCAATTTCTAGTATTGCTAATGATGGTATTCTTATGAAACCTAATATTGTAAAATCAATAAAAAATACTGATACTGGCGCAATAACAAATACTGAACCAACTAAAGTTAGACAAGTACTATCAAAAAGTACAACTGAAAAAGTAAAATCTATGATGGAATCTGTTGTATTAGAAGGTACAGGAAAAAATGTTGCTGTTTCTGGATATTCTATTGGTGGAAAATCTGGTACTTCTGAACCAGTTGAAGGAAATGAAGCTAGTGGTTATGTGTCATCTTTTGTCGCTATTTCACCTATTGAAGATACACAAGTTGTTATTTTATTGACTTTATACAATCCTCAAAATAAAAAATACGGATATCAAGGTGGTTCTGTTGCTGCTCCTGTTGTTTCTCAAATGTTATCAGAAATTCTTCCTTATATGGGTGTTCCTTCTGATAATACTAATAACGATAACAATGTTCAAAATTTAGTTACTGTTCCAGATGTTACTAATAAAACTATTACAGAAGCTAAAAAAATTCTAACTAACGCTGGGTTTACTTGTAAAATTTCTTCTTCTGGAGATGAAAATTCTATTTTAGTAACAAATCAAACACCAAAGCCAGGTGCTAGTTTACAAAAAGGTTCAATAATCATGTTATATGGTGAAGGACATACTGTTGAAAATTCAGTTAGTGTACCTGATTTATCTGGAATGACTATTTCACAAGCTATAAATATCTTAAAAGCTAAAAATTTAAATATTAGTTTTTTCGGTTCTGGAATAATCACTACACAAGATTATGCTGTTAATGAATTAGTCCCTGAAGGAACTGTTATAAATGTTAATTTAAAACCAGTATTAACTGACGCTCACTAAATTAATATTTATAAAATAATAAAATTATTATTTAAAATTTGAACCAGCAAGGATTTGACAATAATTTAATATTAAACATAATTTTTAAAACACATCTATAAATAAAATTGAATTTATCATATATTAATTTAATTTTTCTATATGATAAATATATAAATCCTTGAATTAAAATTTTTGAATTAAATTAATTTTATATTAGGAATGGACTTTAATTGAAAAACTGTTCATTCCTTTATTATTTTTTATTCCTACAAATAAAATATTTTCTTTATTAAAATTTATTCCTATGTTTTTGTTTTTATTTATAAGATATTCATTAAATTCAGTAATATATACTAATACTCCATATTTTAATATATTTGTATTATTATTTTCTATTTCTAATAAAAAAGTATCTGTAAATTTCTCTTCATTTATCTTTTGAATATTTATTTTATTTTTTTCAATTTTTTTACTAAAACCTATATTTCTTTTCTTTATAAATTCTTCCTCGTAAATTAAAATCCAATAGTAACTTATTGTTTTCTCCAATTGCCTTTTATCTATCATTTTTAAATATATTTCTATTTCTTTATAGTTATATATTTGAGCTTTCACTTTTAAGATTAGAAATAGCTCGTCTTTTATTATTTGTGGGCATTTAATAATTCCTATTGAATCTAATTTTTCTATTTCTATTTTAGTTATATCTGATAATATGCTAGAAAATTCTTCTGCATTCTCATTTATTAAATTTTTTAATTTTCCTATATTTTGAATTTGGAGGTGATTCATTATTCAATCACCTCCTCATCCCAATATTTAATTAATAATTTATCAAGCATAGCTATTTTATTATACTTTTTTGTAGCATAGTTAACATTTTCTCCTTTAAAATAACTTATCCATGCTTCTTTTTTACTCATTTTATTTTCTTCTTTTACCTTAAATTTAGGTAATTCTATTGAAATTAATTCTATTAAATCCATTTCTGATTTCTTACTATTTTTTTCATCAATAATAATTTTATTAAAATATGTATCCTTTTTAGAATAATAAAAATCTAATAAATTTATTGTAATTGTTTTTGCTATTTTTCTGTTCTCATATAAGACTTGATTTAAATGAATTTGTGCATAATATAATAACATTTTTGTTGATATATGCTCTCCATCAATAAATTGTACTCCTATATTCATTTCTTCATCTTCATTTGTTTTTATCCTTACATCTGCTATCCCAAAATTTTCTTCTGCTGGCAATTTATTTTTTATTTTTTCTAAATATGGATTTAACGATATTTCTTTTATTTCTATTTCTAATATACTTTCTATAAAATCTTTTAATATTTCTACTCCTTGCTTAGAATTTAAGACTTTATGAAGTACATAATTACTTTTTGATATAAATTTTCTATTCATAGTTTTATTTTAGTGCACTAAATATAAACCTCCTTTTTTGATATCTATTACTAAATGATGGGAAATATAACTTTTGGATGAAAATAAAGTTATACTGATAGAAATTTCTATTGATTTAAATTATATAATTTACTCAAAGTATAGCTTCAAAAAAATATATTGTCAATATATTTTTTTAATATTTCTAGACTTTTCATCGCAAAATTCGACAAAATTATAAGTCATCTGTTATAATTTTACTTTAAAGTTACACTTTTTTATAAATTCCTTTATCCATCATTTTTTCTATTTTATATATTATTAAAAAGACTATCCTATAAATAAATTTTTTATAGAATAGTCTTTTTTCTTATTCCAACAAGTAAAAAGTCCAATTTTTATTTTGAAGCTATATAATAGCCTACTCCTCTTTTTGTTATTAATATTTTAGGTGTTGATGTATCTTTTTCAATTTTCTCTCTAATTCTTCTTACTGTAACATCAACTGTTCTTATATCTCCATAATATTCATATCCCCATACTTTTTCAAGTAATGTTTCTCTTGTTACTACTTGACCTGGTTGCATTGCTAAAAATTTTATTACTTCAAATTCTCTTACTGTTAGATCAATAATTTCTCCTCTTACTTTTACTTCAAATTTATCTAAATCTAATGATAAGTCATTTACTACTATTCTATTATCTTTTTTCTTAGTCATTATATATTCGCTTTCAGCATTTCTAGAATTGGTATTAATTTCAACTTTTCTTAAATTAGCCTTTACCCTAGCGATTAATTCTCTTATGCTAAATGGTTTTGTTATATAATCATCAGCCCCTAATTCTAATCCTAAAATTTTGTCTATTTCTTCGTCTTTAGCAGTAAGCATTAATATTGGTATATTCATTGAATTTTTTATTCTTTTACATACTGATAGTCCATCCAATTTTGGTAACATTATATCTAATAATACTAAATCTGGATGTTCACTTAAAGCCATTTCCAAAGCTGTTATTCCATCTCCAGCTTCTATTACTCTATATCCTTCTTTGGTTAAATTATGTGATAATATATCTCTTATAGGCTCTTCATCATCAACTATCAAAATTGTTTTTTGATTTTTTTCAAATTCTTCTTCCACAAAAACGCCGCCCTTTCTTTTAGCTTTATTTTCATATATATTTATATCACAATTAGTTTGAATATACAAGTGCTTTTTACTTTTTTATTGTACCTGAAATTCTAAAAAACTTTCCTATAACTAGAAAAGTTTTTTAAATACTTACTCTCAACTAACTATGATTTTTGTCTCTGACCCCAAAGTCACAACTAACGATGATTTTTGTCTCCGACCCCAAAATCACCATGCTTTTTTTCTTCTTATTATCCAATCTTTTTTGCATTCTATTGGTAAGTCTATTAATACTTGTTGTCCTTTCACTCCTGGGCTAATCGCTTCAATTTCTTCTTTTGTTTCTATATCCCATAGTTTATTAATTTTAAATTCAACTGGTTCTAATTGATATGGTATCAATATTTCTAAGCTATCTCCTACTTTTAATTTATTTTTTATTTCTATTATTGATTTTTCTTTTCTGTATTCAACAACTTTTGCTCCAAATTCATATTGTTCATTATATTGTCTACCACCATATTCTTGAATATCTTTATTATTTCTATCATTAAAGTAAAATGTTGTTAAACCTCTTGTTTTTACTTTTTCTAGTTCTTTTAAATATTTTGTATAGTCATAATTTTCTGGGTCTTTTTCATAGTCATCTATTGCATTTCTATATGTTCCTATTACACTTGCTAAGTAGTATTCTGTTTTTAATCTACCTTCAATTTTTAAGCTATCTACTCCCATATCAATTATTTCTGGAAGTTCTTTTATTAAGCATAAATCTTTTGATGAAAATATACTTGTTCCATATTCACTTGTTTCTATTGGCATTAATTCTCCTGGATTGTTTTTTTCTTCTGCATAAAGATTATATGACCATCTGCAACTTTGTGCGCAATCTCCTAAATTTGCACTTCTACATGATAAAAAGTCACTTAAAAAACATCTTCCTGAAAATGCAAAGCATATTGCTCCATGTATAAAGATTTCAACTTCCATACCCTCAGGTTTATTTTCCATTATGTATTTTAATTGTTCCTTATTCATTTCTCTTGCCATTATCATTCTTTTTGCTCCATTTTTATACCAGAAATTAGCAGAGTGTAAACTTACTATATTTGCTTGGGTACTAACATTTATAGCTACGCTTGGTGCATATTCTTTTAAAATTTCTATTACTCCTCCATCTGCTGCAATTATTCCATCTGGTTTTAATTCTTCTAGTTTTTTTGCCATTTCTATTATTTCATCATATTTTTCATCCCATGCAAAAATATTTAATGTTACATATACTTTTTTCCCTATACTATGTGCATATTTTATAGTATTTTCTAAGTCATCATCTTTCATATCAGCTCTTGTTCTTAATGATAGTGATGATGTTCCACAATATATTGCGTCTGCACCATATAAAAAGGCTATTTTTGCTTTTTCGTATGAACCTGCTGGGGCTAATAATTCTACTTTTTTCATTTTTTAATTCATTCCTTTCTCTCTTCTTTCAAATGTATTTATAGTTATGATTTATAAAATTTTTTTAAGTTTTTTATAATCTATAAATATACTATTTATGTATTTATACTACATTTCATTCTAACTATTAAATTTCATCTTATTTTATTCTATTTAAATTTTATCTACTAAAATATTATATATTCTTTTACTAATTATGTCAATAAAAGGCTAAAAACTTGTATTTTCTGGTAATTTATGTTATAATCAAATGATATTTTATATTATAGGAGTAAATTATGAATAAAAAAAGTACTTTTAAAGATTCTTTATCAGTTCCAATATTTGAAACTTATAACAAATCAATTTTTAATTTATTAAGATCTAAACCATATGAAAATTATACTGATGTCGTTCTTTCTACTCTTGGAAAAGAATTAGAAAATTATTTTCCCCCATCAGATTTTAGACTTAAATATCGATATAAATCTAAAAAAAGTTTTTATGCTAATATTTCAAAAGACTCTTCTAATGAAGATTTATCATCAGATTTTAATAAATATATAACTTATGATATAATTGGAATGAGATTAGTAGTTGAGAATGTTCCTGATAATTTCAATATTAATGAAGATTTTATAAAAAGTTCAAAAGTAAAATTACAATTATTAAAAAATAAATTATATTCTCTCGAAAAACATTTACATACTTCATCTGCTTCAGACTTAACAAACAAAATAAATGATAAAATTGAATATATTAATAACAAAATTAAATATTTAACAGAATGTATTAATTTTAAAAAATTGTTAGAAAAAAGAGCATTAATTCAAAAAAATATAGATTTAATAGATAAAAAACTAGATAAATCTCCTAATCATTCATTAGAACATGAAAGGAACCAAGCTTTTTTACTATTAGAAAGCATAAATAACTCTTTAGGTTTAATAGCTGGTCATTTTGCTATTAGTGATATTCTAAAAAATTCAGAAAGCCTTAATAAATTAGGAATTTACTTAGACTCTTCTAGGCAAAAATATTTTAATGATTTAAACGGATATAATTCTATACATTTTTGTTTAAAAAGCTCTTTATATCCTGCTTGGGTTGCTGAATTACAGGATAGATCATCTATTATGGAATATATTTCAAAATATGGTCCAACTATACATGATAAAATTCCTGGTAAAAAACGAAAATTATATCCTTTACCTTTATCTACTAATACTAGTGATGTTCATAGATATATTTCACATATAAAATATATCTTGCCTAAATATACTAAATATGTATATAATGGATATATCAAAAAATATACTAAAAAAGAAAATGTACAACATTATTATAAAAAATTATTTTTGGAAAATGCTGAATATTCAAAAATAGCAAATGAAATTCTTTTTGACAAACCTACTATAACTTATTTGCCAGACCTAAATAAAAATAATTTAACCAAAACTAAAAACCATGAAAAATGAAGTAAATATACTGCTATTTTGCATTATGTTTACTTTTTTCCATTTTTTTGATATAATAAATATATGTAATTAATTAATGTCAATATTGAAAGGAGATTAAACATGAAAGACAAACAATTAATTGGCGATTTATTTCGGGAAGCTTTATATTCTTCTAATAGCGTACCTGAAGTAATGGAAACCTTTTCAGACAAAATTACTAGCAATTATAGTGCTGAAGATTTTTTACTTTTGCAAATGGCTTCTCAATTACGAGAATCTGCGCAAATTCGTAAACAAGCACACGAGTATATGCAAATGATGTCAACTATAAGTTCTCAATGTTTTAACTTGCTTAATAAAAATCATCCTGATCTTCATTTTTGTACTTCTCAACGATTTAAAAGTTTTTTAAGTGAACTTTACAAACGTTATGAGCGAGTTCAAGATGGTTTATCACCAGAAATAAAGGATTTACCTGCTTTGCGGATAATTCTTTTAGAAGATGAAACACAAGAAATTTTGCATATGGAATATGTAATTGTTCAGGAAATCTTAGAATATATCTCAATTCTAAACAGTCAAAAAGATTTTCCCTTATATGTAAATTTATCTTTACCAGATAAGTCTGTAACTAAGAGTAAATTCAATGCAGATGATTACCCAGAAGTTCTTATCCCTAATACTGATATTTTAGTTCCTAAATTAAGTAAATTAGGAAAAGATTATATTTCTAATCCTAAACCATCTGGTTACCAATCATTTCATCTGACTTTTGAGTTAGTACGAAAAAGAGAACCTTCTATTCGTATTTTTGCTGAAATTCAACTTAGAACTATTACTCAACATAAGTATGCCGAAGATGGCCCAGCAAATCATAAGAATTACAAAGATAGAAGGAATAAAAAACTTGAGGAAATATTTAACTTTGATAAAAATAATGTTCATGTAAGTGGATATTTTCCTGACGAAAACTTAAATTTTGAAAAGGATTTTTCAGGTCTAACTAAACCTATATTTGTTACCGAAAGATCTAAAACTTTCTAACTTATATTTAACTTTTATTATGAATATAAGTATTATTGACAAAACTCTCGAATCATTTCTCGAGAGTTTTCATTAATTTTTTATTTTCAAAAGAAAATTTATTTTTATCTTTACCATATATAGGATTTTTACAGTGCAACAAATAAAATTCAAAGATTATTTTTATCTTTCATTATTTTATTTTACTTATCGCCAATCCATCTCCAACCTCTAAAATTTCGGTATCAAGATTTGGATTTTCACTTACTTCTTTAATATATTCTCTTAAATTTCTAACAGCTGTTCTTTGTTTATGTTTGTTATAATCACTCATAACATATCCTTTATATAAAATGTTATCAGCAAATATAACTCCATTTTCCTTTATCATTCTAAGTGCTTCTTTTAGAAAAAAAGGATATTTTCCTTTTGCTGCATCAATAAATACAACATCATATTTTTCATTTAGTGTTGGCAATATTTCTACGGCATCACCTTCATAAATATTGATTTTTTCTTTTACCTCTGCTTTTTCAATATTAATTTTTGCTTGTTCTACCCTTTTTTCATCTCTTTCTATTGTATCAATTATTCCATCTTCTGATAATACTTTTGTAAAGCATATTGCTGAATATCCAACAGCTGTCCCTATTTCTAATATTCTTTTTACATTTTTTTCTTTCAAGTAATTTTCAATAACCTCTAAGGTATCATCCATTATTATTGGAATATGTTCTTCTAATGCTTTTTCTTTTATTTTATTTAATTCTTCTATATTCATTTTAAAATCCATTCCTTTCTCACTTTACAAGAAAAATCACATAGTAGCGAAAGATTTTTATATTCTGGTAAATTATCACACTATAAATTAAAATAGGTTAAACTCTTTTGCTTAACCTATTTGTTGTTTTATTTTTATTTACTTCTATTTGCTCTTTCTCTTTCCTTAGTATCTAAGATTTTTTTTCTCAATCTCAATGATTTTGGTGTTACCTCTACTAATTCGTCATCTTGTATAAATTCTATTGCTTTTTCTAATGACATTTGAATTGGTGGAACTAAACGCAATGCATCATCTGAACCAGAAGCTCTTGTATTTGTCAAGTGTTTTTCTTTACATACATTTATAGCTAAATCTTCTCCTCTTGAATTTAGTCCAACTATCATTCCTTCATATACATCTACACCAGGTCCTATGAATAATTCTCCTTTATCTTGTGCATTGTATAATCCGTATGTTACTGATTTTCCTTTTTCAAAAGCTACTATTGTACCTCTTACACGAGCTTGTATATCTCCTTTAAATGGTTCATATGAATCAAATATGTGATTCATTGTTCCTTCACCTTTTGTATCTGTAAGGAATTCTGTTCTGTAACCAATTAATCCTCTTGCTGGTATTCTAAATTCTATTTTAGTATGTCCTGCTTCTGCTGGTTCCATATTTACCATTTCTGCTTTTCTTCTACCTAATTTTTCTATTACATTTCCTACACAGTCATCTGGCACATTTACTACTAATGCTTCTATTGGCTCACATTTAACACCATCTATTTCTTTTATGATAACTTTTGGTCTTGAAACTAATAATTCAAATCCTTCTCTTCTCATTGTTTCAATTAATACTGATAAATGTAATTCTCCTCTTCCTGATACCTCAAAAGAATCTGGTGATTCTGTTTCTTTTACTCTTAATGATACATTTCTTTCTAATTCTTTGAATAATCTATCGCGTATATGTCTTGATGTTATAAATTGTCCTTCTTTTCCTGCAAATGGTCCATTGTTTACACTAAATGTCATTGATACTGTTGGTTCATCAATGTCTACAAAAGGTATTTTTTCTGGATTATTGAAATCACAAATAGTATCTCCTATATTTATATCTGGTAGTCCTGCAAGTTCTATGATATCTCCTGCTTTTCCTTCTTCAACCTCTACTTTATTTAATCCAACATGTGTATATACTTTTGCAATTCTTCCTTGTGTTACTTTATCTTCTTTTCCACATATTGCAACTGGCATTCCGTTTTTGATTACTCCTCTTTCTACTCTTCCAACTGCTATTCTTCCAACATAGTCATCATAATCAATATTAGATACTAACATTTGTGCTGGTCCTTCTTCATCACAATCTGGTGCACTTATTGTATTTACTATTGTTTCAAATAAACAATTTAAATTATCTGATTCTTCTGCTAAGTCCATTTTTGCAATTCCATTTTTTGCAGAAGCATATACTACTGGGAATTCAAGTTGTTCATCACTTGCATCTAATTCAATAAATAATTCTATTACTTGGTCAACTACTTTTTCTGGTGTTGCTCCAGGTCTATCTATTTTATTTATTACAACTATTGGCTTTAATCCTAATGATAATGATTTTTTCAAAACTTCTCTTGTTTGAGGCATTGCTCCTTCAAAAGCATCAACTAACAATAATACTCCATCTACTGTTTTTAGAACTCTTTCTACTTCTCCTCCAAAGTCAGCATGTCCTGGTGTATCAACAATATTTATTTTTATATCATTATACATAACAGATGTATTTTTAGATAAAATTGTAATTCCTCTTTCTTTTTCGATATCATTTGAGTCCATTACTCTTTCTTGTATTTGTTCATTTTCTCTGAAAACATGACTTTGTCTTAATAGTGCATCTACTAATGTTGTTTTTCCGTGGTCTACGTGTGCAATTATAGCTATGTTTCTAATGTTTTTGTTATTCATATATATTACTCCCATCTTTAATAAATTATAATCCTACAATTTTATAAATTAACGTTGCAAAATCATTATATAACGCTAATATCTTTTTATTATTAATTAGCTTATATTTATTATAAATCTCATAACTTAAGACGCTTTTCAACTCTTCTTGAAAAACGTCTTTTGTCTATTTTACATATAAAATTATATAACAATTTTTTTATTTTGTCAACTCTATTATTTTATCCATTATTTCTTCTGTTATTTCTTCTAATTTTTCTTTATCTTTACACCCTTTATATTCACTATAATCAAGTGGTTTTCCATATGTAATAGTTACTTTTCTATTTTCCTTAGTTCCTCCTTTAATTCCACAAGGCACTACTTTTGCTCCACTTCTAACTGCAAAAAATGCTACACCATCTTTTACTTTTTCTCCTTTTTCTAGTCCATTTCTAGTTCCTTCTGGGAATAATGCTATACATTGTCCAGATTTTAAAAATTTTAATGATGTTTTTATTGCTGACACATCTTTTTCATCTCTTTTTACTGGTATTGCTTCAAATACCCATCCTAAAAATGCTAAGAATTTATTATTATATAGTTCCTCTTTTGCTAAAAATTTCATATCCCTTTTGGCTGTTGCTACCATTAATGGTGGGTCTAAATAAGTTCTATGATTTCCACAAAATATTAATGGACCTTCTTTTGGAATATTTTCTAATCCTATGATTTCAGCTCTATAATATAGTTTACACCATATATATATAGCACCTCTTACTATACTTTTTATTATATTTTTTAAAAATTTTTTCATTTTCGTTTCTCATAATTAATCTTGTAAAACTTTTATTTCACTTGATTAATTTTTTCCTTTCTTTTTATTTTATCTTAAAATTAATACATTACACTTTTTATTTTAACTTTTCAAACTATAACTGTTGAATTAATAGAATATACCTATAATTTAATTGATTTATTTTATTAACTTTTTAATTATATTTATTTATTTTTTTCTATTATATTCACAATTTTTTCAACTACTTCTTCAATAGATAAATTAGTTGAATCCAAATATATAGCATCATCTGCTTTTTTTAATGGAGCAATTTTTCTTGTAGAATCTCTCTTATCTCTATCTTTTATTCCTTCTAAAACTTTCTCATAAGTTGATTCTATTCCTTTTTCTTGATTTTGTAAAATTCTTCTTTTAGCTCTTTCTTCTGCTGTTGCATCTAAATAAATTTTTACATTTGCATTTGGAAACACAACTGTTCCAATATCTCTCCCTTCCATAATTACATCTTTACCTTCTGCAATTTTTCTTTGCACATCTAATAATTTATTTCTAACAATTGGTAAAGTAGATACTGGCGAAACAAAATCATTTACATCATTTTCTCTTATTCTATTAGTTACATCTTCTCCATTTAGAAATATTTTACCACTTGGATACATTTCAATTTGTATATTTTTTAACATATTACATATTTTTTGTTCTTCTTCTATTTTTATATTTTCTTGTATCATATTTAATGCAACACATCTAAATGTCGCTCCTGTATCAATATTTACTAATCCTAATTTTTTACCTACTATTTTTGTTATTGTTCCTTTTCCACTTCCTGCGGGTCCGTCAATAGCTACTACAAATGACATTTATTTTTCCTCCTCTTGTGGTACATAAATATTTTTTGCAACTACCTCTAAGTTAACAACATTCATGGCTGTAAGTTTTTCTATTTCTTTTCTTGCTTTTTGTTTGAATTCTTTTATTCCCTCTACAACATTATATCCATACATTATTGTAACCTCCATATAAAGTTTTGCACCTTCTCCATAATTTTCAACTCTTGTTTTCAGTATTTTATATATTGCTGGTGTTTGCACTGCTAAATATTCTAAGATTTGTCTAAACACTGTATCTGAAATTGTAAAATTTCCTAAATAACTAAAAGTTGGTCTTATTATAGATTTCTCTGACACATATGGTTTTTCACCTTTGCCTTTTGACTTAAAAATTTGTAATGGGTCTAACAAATATCCTGAAAAATCTTTTTTTATTTCAAATGTTGGAACTGGAATTACATGTTTTCCTTCTGTTACTCTTATTCTTCTTGCTGTTTCCATTTCTTGCTCTGTTGCTACATCTGTTATGTATATTGTTTCAGAAATTTCTGGCAATTCTAAATTTGCTGCAATCTTTTTTACCATTCCATCTGATGTTCCTAATATTAAAATACTTTGAGGTCTATACTTTCTTAATGCTTTTATTATATTATTTCTTTCTTCTTCTTCATAAAATAACGCATGTTTTACTGTTCCAACTTTTGTAGGTGCTTTCTTTGCTGACTCCCCTGCAATTACTTTATTGTCCATTATTAATAAACCATCATCTATAATAAATTTTATATTTTTTTCACTTGCTACCATTTGAGCTCTGTAACTTTTTCCTGTTCCAGATGGTCCTACAAATGCATATACTTTTATTTTGCTATTGAATATTTCATCTAAAATCATTTCTCTTTATATGATATGTTTTTTTATATCATATTCTCCTTTCACTTTTATTATTTAACTTTTTATTAAATATAAAAGTTAAATTTTTAACTCTTTTTTGTACAGGAATAACCAACTCTTATCTTAATCTTATGCTTCAATTCTTAGTAATAAAATTCCCTTTTTATCATTCAAAATCTGTTTCACTTAAATTTGGATATGCAAATTCTTTTCCATCTTCTGTGAATTTTCCACTTGTTATATGGTCTTTATCCATTGTTTCTTTTCCTTTTAGAAAATATTTATATTTTGATTTTTTATTTAAAGTTCCTCCACCTATTATAACAGGGTCATCCCAAGTTACATCAATCGCATACCATGAATTATTTAATTTCACATAATTCCATGCATGATTTTCAGTATTTCCTTCTCCATTTGTTGCTGTTCCTATAACTAATATACAAGGTATATTTAATTCATCTAAAATATATTTATATGCTCTAGCATAACCTTCACATACACATTCTTTATTTATCAATGCACCATATATATTATATATATTAGGTCTAGAAATTGAACTATCATATGAAATACTTTCAACCAAATAATCATGCACCATTTTCATATCTTCATAAACATTTCCTGTTCTATTTGATATTATTTGATTTTTTACATTTTCTATTTTCGCTATTGCACTATCTATTTGTTCTTTAGAATTAAATTCATCTATTAGGTAATTACTTTCTTTTCCATTATTTATAAATACATTATATGTTACATTTTTCCCTCTTGTTGTTGTTTCTATATTTAAATACATTTTTTTAGGATTTAAATAAAATACATCAGGATTATCATATGTATATGCTTCTATTGCAGATTGATAATATCTTCCTAATTCTTCTTGACCGTTTTCTTGTTTTAATATATCTGAAAATGCAGTTCCAAGTTCTATTTGGTATGTTCCTGTTTTCATATTCTCTTTATTTTGTGTAAAAGCTTTATATATTATTTTTGATGGTTCTTCTAACTGATTATAAAAATATTTATTTACTTTTACATTATCATAATTTACATTTTTGACATTCGTATCTTCTATTTTATTTATAGGATTTTCTACTATTTCAGGTGCTTTTATATCCTCTTCTACTGTATTATTTTCTTCTTCATCATTATTATCAATAGGATTTTCTACAAAAGCTAATTCCTCATTTTCATCAGGCTTCATATATTCTTGTAAAAGAATTAGTCCTAATACTAAAGTTGTTGCTATTATTCCTATAACTACTAAAAATATTATTATTGATGTTATTTTATCTCTCACTTTGACTTCAATCCTTTCTTAAATCAAAAAATTTTTCAATTTAATTTTAAATTTGTCAATATCGTAATAATTATAACATTTTTTTATCCTAAAAACTAGTATAATTTTTAAAAATTTACTAATAATATTTTTAAATAGTTTGCAATTCATAGTTTAATAATTATTATTTTTTTCATGCTGCGTAAGCGACCAAACGAACGATAGTGAGTACGATTGGAGCAATCTACCTTTAATTATTGTAGTTTGTAAATTGCGACACACAAAGCATGAAAAAAATAATAATTATTAAACTATGAATTGCAAGTAAAACAGATTTATAAAAATTGGAGCTTATTATGAATTTTAAAAATTTATTTAATTCTTTGTTTTCTTATAAACCAAGTAATGATTCAAATCACAAATTTAACTTAATAGAAGATGCTCATATACGAAATTATCCTAATAGTGATATTGGAAAAAAAGATAATACTCCTAAAAAGATTTTTACAAGCCTAGATGTAAATTTAGAATATGTAAAAACCAAGTATAATTTATTAATAAATTCAGATATCGTTCTAAGGCAATTTACTTTAAATGCAAGAGGAAAACAATATAGTGCTTTTCTTATTTATATTGATGGTATGATTAATAGCGAATTAATGGATAACTTTGTCTTAAAACCTTTAATGATGAGAAATCGTAATAATTTATATGATGGTGGTCAAAATAAAGTCGTTTCCCAAGCAGTAGCTAATAATATTACAGTAAGAAAAGTCAAAAAATTTGATTTGCCTTCATATATAATAAATTGCTTGATGCCTCAAAATACTGTAAAACAAGCTAAGACTTTTGAACAAGCCTTTACTCGGTATCAATTCTCGGAAACTGTGCACTTTTTATAGATACCTTAGATTTAGCTTTTGACATTGAGGTCAAAGGTTATGCATATAGAAATCCCGAAAAACCTAATAATGAAATTGTGGTAAAAGGTTCTCATGTTTCCTTTGTAGAAAATCTAAGAACAAATACCTCTCTACTTAGAAGATTTATTAACAACGAAAATTTGATTATTGAAAATATAGAAATTGGAAATATAACTAAAACTAAATGTGGCTTATGTTATATTGGAGATTTAGCAAATGATGATTTAATTGCTGAAATAAAATATAGAATGAACAATTTATCAGTAGACTCTTTACTTTCAGCTGGACAATTAGAGCAGTTAATTAGTGAAACTAATAGATTAGATGTTCCTCAAGTTTTATCTACTGAAAGACCTGATAAAGCTTCTAGTTATCTATTAGATGGTAGAGTTGTAGTCTTAGTAGATGGTGCTCCTTATTCGATAATTATGCCTGCTATTTTTAATGATTTCTTAGGTTCACCAGACGATAAAAATCAAAAAGCTATTTTTTCTAATTTTTCTAAATTAATTAGATTATTTGCTACTTTTATAACTTTGTTATTACCTGGGCTCTATATAGCTATTACTAGTTTCCATCAAGAAATATTGCCAACAGAATTATTGTACTCTATTCTTGCTTCAAGACAAAATGTTCCTTTTCCTATAATATTAGAATTGTTACTATTAGAATTATCTTTTGAATTAATTAGAGAAGCTGGTCTTAGAATTCCTGCACCCATTGGTCCTACAATAGGAATTGTTGGAGCTATTGTTATGGGGCAAGCTGCTGTAAGTGCTGGAATTGTTAGTCCTATCTTAATTATAGTTGTTGCAATAACTGCTACTGCCTCTTTTGCTATTCCTGATTATTCTTTTAGTTTTCATTTACGAGTATATAGATTTGTCTTTATTTTTTTAGGTTACCTTTGTGGTTTCTTAGGTATTTCTTTAGGTTTTTTTGTTTATTTATCCATGATAGTAAACACTACATCTTTTGGTGTTCCTTATACAATCGGACTTTCTCCTTTTGAAAAGATTAAAGGATCTAAGTATTATTTACCTCCTATTTGGAAAAGAGAATATCGTTCTAGTTTTATAAATTCAAAAAAGGAGCAAAAACAGGATAATATTTCTTTAAAATGGAAAAAATATTAAAGGTTTATGGGTAACCTTTTAAAAACCTAAATATATTATGCAAGGGGCTTAAATTGATTATGGATAATTCTAAAATTGGTACTGCTGAAGCAATTAGTATAGTTTTAGGTGTCTTTGTAGCACATACTCTTGTTTCCTTACCTAGAAATATGTTAGAAACTACCAATTCTGCTACAATTATAAATATTCTTTATGTTGGAATAATTGCTATAACTCTTACTTTTATTATTTATAAATTAATAAAAAACTTTCCCGGTAGTGATTTAATAGATATTTCAGAATATTTAGGTGGAAAAGTTTTCAAGAAAATTGTAGGAATTATTTTTATAACTTATTTTATTAGTAGTACTGCTATTATTATAAGAAATTTTTGTGAATGCTTAAAAATTGTATATTATCCTATGACCAGTTTAATATTTATAATTCTTGCATTCATAGTTGCCATTTGCATTGTATTGAAATATAATTTTTCAACTATATCAAAAGTAAATCTTTTAATTATGCCTTTAGTTGTATTTAGTATTATTTTTTTATTTGTAGCTAATATGCAAAATTTTTCTTTATATAATATATTTCCTGTAATGGGCAATAGCATATTTAATACTTTTATAACTGGCCTTGGAAATTTAGGAGCTTTTGGTGGAATATGTTTGCTTTACTTTCTTCCTCCTTATTTAAAAAATCCTGATAAAATGAAAAAAATTTATATTTCCTCTATACTATTAGGTACAGTTTATATTTTAATATCTGTTTCTGTTATACTTTTTTTAATAATTTCTTTAATGTATACTAATGAAATTATGCCACTATATTCTGCTGCTAGGTATATTGAATTTGGAACATTTTTTCAAAGATTAGAATCAGCTTTTTTACTTATTTGGATTTTTCAAATGGCCTGTTATTTAACAATATCTTCTAAATTTTCTATTGCAATATTTAAGAAAATTACTAATATAAAAGATGAAACTCCATTAATATTAGTTTTTGGTATTTTAATCTTTTCTATTAGCTTATTGCCATCTAATTATTCTGTTGCTAAATTTATTGAAACTTATGTTTATAAATATATGTTTTTAGGAATTGGTTTAGTATTTTCTATTATAATTTTAATTTTAGCTAACATAAAGAAAAGAAAAAAGGTAGGTAAAAAAGATGAATCATAAAATATTAAAAAAAATATTTGTTTTTATTTTAATAATCTTGTTCCTTTTGGCATTTTCTAGTTCTTATTCTTCTCTTAATATAAATAACTTAGCTATTGTTGTTGCTATGGGAATCGATGTTGCCGATAATAATAATTTGAAGATAACTTTTCAATTCACAAATGCTTCTTCAATTTCAGAAACCGGCTCTTCTGAAAAGTCACCTTCAATAATATATACCGTCGAAGCTTCTTCTATAACCTCTGGTATTAATTTAATAAACTCACACATTGGAAAGCAGTTATCTTTATCTCATTGTAAGCTTATTGCTTTTTCAGAAGAATTAGCTTCAAAAGGTATTTCAAAAGAAATTTATACTCTCGTAAACAATGCTCAAATACGACCATCTACTAATATTGTTATTACTAAATGCAATGCTAAATATTATTTAGAAAATTCTAAACCATTATTTGAGAGTTTATTAACAAAATATTATGAAGTCTTTTCTAATTCTAGTGAATACACTGGATTTTCTTCTAATACAACCATAGGTGAATTTTTCAATAAAATGCTTTGCCAATCTTGTCAACCTTCTGCAATTCTTGGTGGAGTAGAAGATGATTCTTCTAAAACTCCTTCTAGCAATATAAATTCTGAAAATATAATTTCTAATTCTTCACCTGTTTCAGGAGATTCAAAAGTAGAAAATATTGGTCTAGCCGTTTTTAAAGATGATGTTCTAGTTGGTGAATTAAATTCTATTGAAACTTTATGCTCTCGTATTATAAGAAATAAAGTATCAGGCTTTTTAGTATCTGTCCCTAATCCTACTAAAACTAATTCTTATTTAGATATTTATATTACACCATTAAATGAAACAAAAGTAAAAATTGATATTATAAATGGTAATCCTTACATTTCTGTAAAATGTCGTTTTACTGGTAGAATCTATTCAATGGAAGAAAACTCTAAATATTTAAATGATAAACTATTAAAAGAAATATCAAATTCTTGTAATAGCTATATAAAATCTGTTATGACTGATTATTTATATAAAACTTCTAAATATTTAAAATCTGATATTGATGATTTTGGTAAAGCAGCCCAAAGTAAATTTTTTACTACTAAGGATTTTAATAATTATAATTGGAATGAAAAATATAAAGATTCATTTTTTGATGTAAACATTGATACTTCAGTTCGTTCTTCTTTCTTAATAACTGAAAGTTAAAATAGGTGAGGTTTTTATGGTTAATTTTATAGAATTTACAGTTTTTATACTTTTTTATTTATATGTTTTAATAGAAGCTATTTATTATGGATATTATGAAATTAAAAATAATAATAATAAATTTGGTGGGATTTTTACGATTATTTTTTCTTTCTTTACAATTATTTTAGGAATTTTTGCAGTTATTTCTGCATAATTTTAGATTTTTAAAAAATGATTTCGGGGATTTCGGGGTCGGAGGCAAATGATTTCGGGGTCGGAGACAAAAATCATCTTTCTCCTATCTCAAAATTTATTTCATATATTTTATCTTACTAAATCTTGACTTTAAGCAATACTTATGAAGATGATTTTTGTCTCCGACCCCGAAATCATTTGTCTCCGACCCCGAAATCCCCGAAATCATTCTTAACTTTTCTATAATTTTTCAATTATTTCAAAGTCTACTGTTCTCAATAATTTATTTGCATCTTTTACTCTTATTTTAACTTTATCTCCTATTTTATAAATAGTATTTGACTTTTCACCTATTAATCTTTTTCTATCTTCATCATATATGAAATATTCATTTCCTAAGTCCTCAAATCGAATTAATCCTTCCACAGTATTGTCTAATTCTACAAAAATTCCAAATGATGTTACCGAAGAAATCATTCCTTCATATTCTTCTCCTATTCTATTTTCCATATATTCAGCTTTCTTTATATCTTCACTTTCTCTTTCTACTTTTGTTGCTATTTTTTCTCTTTCTGATGATTGCTTTGCTCTTTCTTCTGCTTGTTTTTTATATTCTTCTATAAATTTTTCATTTACATCATAGTTTTCTTCTAAATATTTAGAAATTATTCTATGAATAAATAAATCTGGATATCTTCTTATAGGTGATGTAAAATGACAATAATATTTACTAGCAATTCCAAAATGTCCTTTGTTTATATCTTCATATCTTGCCACTTTTAAAGTTCTTAATAATAGATGTGATACTACTTTTTCTTCGTCTTTTCCTTTTATTTCTTCTAATATCTTAGCAAATTCCTTAGGATATATATTATCTTTATTTGCTTTTATTTTTAAGCCAAAATTAAATAAAAATTTATTTAATTCTTGTACTTTCTCATAATCTGGCGTTTCATGAACTCTATATATAAATGGTGCATCTAACCAAAAGAATTTTTCTGCTACTGTTTCATTTGCAATTAGCATAAATTGTTCTATTATTTCATTTGCAAAGGTTGTTTCATATTTAGAAATATTTATTGTTCTTCCTTCTGGGTCTAGTTCTATTTTACTTTCTGGAATATCTAAATTCAAATATCCTTTTTCTAATCTTTTTTCTTTCAAAATTAGTGCTAATTCTTCCATTAGTTTAAATTCATTTATATATTTTTCATATTTTTTTATTATTTCTTTGTCTGAATTATCTAATATCTTTTGAACATCTGTATATGTCATTCTTTCTGTTACATTTATCACTGCTTTATATATTTCAGAAGATTTAATATTTCCGTTTTTATCTATTTCCATAGTACATGATAAAGTAAATCTATCTTCTCCTGCATTTAAGCTACATATACCATTTGACAGTTCTCTTGGAAGCATTGGAATTACTTTTCCTAACATATATATACTTGTTCCTCTTATTAAAGCTTCTTGATCTAATAAACTGTTTGGTTTTACATAGTAGCTTACATCTGCTATATGAACACTTAATTTGTAATTTCCGTTCTCTAATTTTTTTATTCCTATTGCATCATCTAAGTCTTTTGCCTCTGCACCATCTATTGTAAATATAGTTTCTCTTCTTAAATCTATTCTATTTTTTATATCTTCTTCATCTATTTTATTGCCACATCTTTTAGCTTCTTCTACTACCTGCTCTGGAAATATTGATGGTAATTTATGTTCTTTTATTAAAGATAACATATCAACCCCTGTTTCATTTACATTTCCTAAAACTTCTATTATTTTTCCTTCTGCTTTTTTGCCCTTTTCAGGATATTTTGTTATTTGCACTAATACTTTATGATTATTTTTTGCTTTTCCAAAGTTCTTTTTTGAAATGAATATATCAGTTCCAAAATTTTTATCATCAGGAACAACAAATCCAAAGTTTTTATTATTTTGAAATATTCCAACTATTGTATCTTTTTCATGTTTTAATATTCTTACAATCTTTCCTTCTGCTTTTTTTACTTTATTTTTTTCTTCTATTATTTCTATTAAAACCTCATCACCATTTAGTGCATTTGATGAATTGTTTTTTGATATATATATTTCGTCATCTTCGTTTTCTATTTTTACAAATCCAAAACCTTTTGCATTTTTTCTATAAATACCATCATAATATACTTTTTCTACTATTCTATATTGATTTTTTCTGTTTTTTTGAATTTTCATTTTCATTTCTAAGTTTCCAAGTATATTTAAAAATTCATTATATTCATTTTTAGGTACTCTCATTACCATTGCTATTTGTTTAGCTTTCATCGGAGGATATTCCTCGTCTTTTAATAATTCTAAAATTACCCTTGCTTCCTCAACTTCTAATAAGCATGGAATATATCCCGC
>ENA-OPBF01000200-OPBF01000200.1-human-gut-metagenome-genome-assembly--contig:-NODE-200-length-51932-cov-3.677584_pt1 | contig 51932 bp, 54 predicted proteins | sample MGYA00241067_ERZ501450 | MGnify/ENA primary metagenome ERZ501450 (study PRJEB25962, sample SAMEA2042516) | human gut metagenome | biome: human gut; feature: human-associated habitat; material: faeces... | reverse complement strand
TTTCTGAACTCCTAAATGAAACTGAGAATTACGCAAATCAAATAGCAAATGAAATCGGAAAAAATAATCTTAAAGGGTCAATATATGGAAAATATCATGTGAGAATTGATTATGAAGTGAAATATAATAACAACAATATTTTATCATTTATCTTAGTCAAAGAAGAAGGACTAAATACAAGTAGTAAAGATATATATACTTACAACTATAATTTAGAAACAGAAAAAGAAATAAAACTGGAAGATATATTAGGAAAAGATTACAAAACAATCGTAGATAAACAAATTTATGAGCAAATTGAAAAACAGGAAAAAAATAATAAAAATATAATATATTTTCATCCTGATGATGAATATATAAGAGGGGAAGATAGTTATTTTCACGGAATATCTGAAAATCAATCATTTTATATAAATAGAGAAGAAAATCCAGTAATAATTTTTGATAAATACTCGATAGCAGCAGGTTACATGGGAACACCAGAATTTGAAATATTAAAATAGAAAAGAGATATACTATGAACGAAGCAAAAGATATAAAAAAAATAAATAAGAAAAAAATTATTTTTATAATAGTAATTGTGATACTAATAATATTAGTTATAAAATCAATTTGTTATTTTATGGAGAAGCCACAAGTTAAATTAATTGGAGACAGTAATGTTTCATTAACACTTGGAAGCGAATATAAAGAATTAGGAGCAAAAGCAACAATACACAAAAAGCAAATAGACAATGAAATTCAAGTAAAGGGCGAAGTAGATACATCAAAAGTTGGGAAATATAGTATAAACTATTGCATTAAAAATAAGTCATATGCAACTAGAAATATAGAGGTAAAAGATAATATTGCACCAAATTTAGAACTTAAAGGAAATAAAATTATTAATCTAAAAGAAAATACAGAATATCAAGAAATCGGATATATAGCAAAAGATAATTATGATGGTGATATTACAAATAATGTTATGACTCAAAAAGAAGATATAAATGAGGATAAATATAAAATAACATATAAAGTAAAAGACTCTTCTGGAAATGAAACAAAAGATGAGAGAATTCTAATAAAAAGTAAGCCACAAGAGAATAAAAGTGTAATTTATTTAACTTTTGATGATGGTCCAAGTTTAGATATTACCCCACAGATTTTAGACATTTTAAAAGAAGAAGATGTAAAAGCTACATTTTTTATATTAGATTATAATAAGAAAAAAGAAGAGTTAGTAAAAAGGGAAATAAGAGAAGGACATTCAATAGGACTCCACGGGGTATCACATAATTATAAAGAAATATATGGATCATTAGAAAACGGGTTAAATAATTTTATTAACTTAAACCAAAAAGTAAAAGAAAGTACAGGAGTAGATACAAAGTTAATTAGATTTCCAGGAGGAAGCTCTAACACAGTTAGTAAATTCAATCCAGGTATAATGACAAATTTAGCAGTGAATTTACTAGAAAAAGGGTATAAATACTATGATTGGAATGTTGGTTCAGGAGATTCAGGAGATGTAAAAACTAAGGAGGCAGTTTACAACAATGTAACTAAGGGAATAAGGAAAAACAGAAATAATATAGTTTTAATGCATGATTTCTCGGGAAATACTAAAACATTAAATGCATTAAGAAATATTATTAGATATGGAAAAGCTAATGGATATACTTTTGAAAGAATTACTGAAGATACACCAATGATTACTCAAAAGATTGCAAATTAACAAAATTTCATAAATATTTTATATGTGAAAAAATATAAAAAAGTTGATATTATTTTATCAACTTTTTTAATAAATAACTAAATGGCAAAGTACCTAAAAAATATACTTTATAAAAGTAAAATATGGTTTATAAAACTAATATTTATTGTAAGATTAATATCTAAAAATATGAGTAAAATGTTATTAATTTAGTAGATAAATGTTGATTTTTGACTTTACATTTGCTATACTATTACCAAGAATTTTAGGAGTGGATTATATTGAATAAAAAAAATGAAAACAAAAGTAAAAATATAAAAAATAAGAAACCAAAGAAGAAAAATAAAAAATTGAGAATAATTTTATTAGTGATATTATTAGTATTAATATTAGCAGGAGGAATGTTTGCATACAAGACATATAAAAACGGTGGTGGACTAGGAGGAATGTTAGCAACAGTAGTAGGGCATGATGAGAACACTAAAAAGAACTTAGGAACATTTCAGGTATTACTTATGGGGGTAAGTACAGACCAAGAAGGAGTCAATCTGACAGATACAATAATGATAGCATCATATGACCCAAATAAACAAGAAGCAGTATTAATATCTGTACCAAGAGACTCATATACAGGAACAAATACTAAAAAAGCAACAGCTTCTAAAAAGATAAATGCTTTATATAATGTAAGTGGAGACCCACAAGAAACACTAGATGCAGTAAATAATCTAACAGGATTAAATATAAAATACTATGCGATAATAAAAACAGAAGCACTAATTGAATTAGTAAATGCAATAGGTCCAATAGAATACAATGTTCCAATAAACATGGATTATGACGATGTAACGCAAGATTTACATATACACTTAAAAGCAGGAGTACAACCAATAGATGGTAAAAAAGCAGAACATTTATTAAGATTTAGACATAATAATGATGGAACAAGTTATCCAAGTGAATATGGAGATAACGATATAGGAAGAATGAGAACACAAAGAGAATTCATAACAGCAGTAATTTCTCAAACGGTAAAATTAGAGAATATAACAAAATTAGGTGCTATATTAGATGTTGCAAATAGAAATTTAATAACAAACATTGATTTTAAGGTATTAAAAGACTATTTACCATATGCAGTAGAATTTAATACACAAAACTTAAAAACAGCATCATTACCAGGAAATGTTCCAGACTTGAAGAAAACAAATAATGTAAGTATATTTGTTGTAGATAAAGTAGAAACACAAGCATTGATGCAAGAACTATTTCATCAAGATGAAGCTTCACAAGAAGGAGAAAATACAACCAATACAACAGGAAATACTACATCAAATAATTCTACAACAACAAAGCAAAAAACAAAATCAGAAATAAAAATAGAAATATTAAATGGAACTGGAAACAGCAAAACATTGCAAAATGCAATAGATGACTTAAAAAATAAAGGATACAATGTTGCTAAAACAGGAACTACAAATGCAACAAGTAAGACAACAATAATAAATAAAAAAGGAATTCAAGAAAACACAATGCAAGATATAAAAACTACATTAGGAGTAGGAACAATATCAGATAGTGAAGTAAATTCAAGTAAAGTAGATATTACAATAATATTAGGAAAAGACTATAAATAATGATTTTGTAATAGGAAATAAAAGTTGTTATAGATAAGCAAAAGTTAAGAAATTTCTAGTGCTTTATAAATATAAAAGTTATATATAAAGAAAAAATAATAAGACAAAAAAGGGGCAGAGATAATAAATAATTAAATTATTTATTCATCATCTGCCTTTTTAGATTTTTTATTTGTAAAAAATATTAAATATGTTCCAATAAGCATAATCATAGCAATTATAATAGTAGAAATAAAATTTATAATATTAGTAGTATCTACATTATGAGTAGCAACTAAATTAAGGGTGTAACTATTTCCATCAATATTATAAATTGCTTTACCTAAAATAGTTCCACTAGTTATAGGTGCTGAAATATTATCATTCATAATTATTTCAGGAATATAATTTGTATTTAAATCAACATTATTAACTAGACTATTAAGACTACTGTCAAAAGCTAAATCCAAGTTTTTTGTATCAAGAGAAGCATTAGGTACTTGAATTTGAGTTAGAATATCGCCACTATTTACAATATTTCTTATAGAATAATTATTAAATCCATATTCATATAAAATTTTAGAATCAGAAAACCTACTTGAAACTCCATCAACAGTAGAACCACCTAGGACAACACAAATTAACTCAATATCATTCTTAAAAGCACACGAAACTAAGCAATCACCAGCCTCAGTAGTAAAACCAGTTTTTCCAGCAGTTGCGTATTTATAATAGTTGGAATCCTCTTGAACTAATAATTTATTTGTTGCAACATAATTTCTTGAACCTGATTTATTAGTAGGAGGAATATAGCAAGATGACATAGCAGAAATACGCCTAAAATCTTTATTATTAAGACAATATTGCATTATAACTGATAAATCTTTAGCAGTTGTATAGTGGTTAGGGTCTTGTAAACCATAAGTATTAGTAAAATGAGTGTTTTCTAACTTTAAATCATTAGCTTTTTGGTTCATCATAGAAACAAAATTATCAATAGAACCAGCAACATATTTAGCTAACATATTTGCAGAATCATTTGCAGAATGAACCAATAGGAGTTCTAATAATTGTTCGACTGTTAATTGCTCATCAATAGATATATTAGCAGTTACATATCCTTCTGGAATACTTGATATGGAATCAGCATCAGCAGTAACAATATCACTAAGATTACAATGTTCAAGTGTTAAAATAGCAGTTACAATTTTAGTTGTACTTGCAGGGAACATTTTGTCAGTAGCATTTTTATCATATAAAATTTTATTAGTTTTATTTTCTATCAATATTACAGATTTTGATTGTAATTCCAAATTGGTATTGGAAGCGAATGAAAATCCAGAAAATGAAAATAACAAAAATGTTATAAAAAATAAAAGAAAAATGAGTCTTTTAATATTTAAACTTATTCTATTAATTTTTAATTTCATATTTTTTCTCCTGTAATTATAAATTAGCATTAATAATATATAGTATTTTTAATGAATTTTCAATTGTTTTTGCGATATTAATGTAAAAAATGTTATTAGATAAGGTTTTTTTAAAATTAGCCGCTTGAAATGAATGATATTATAACTTTTTTGCTTTTGACTACTTATTCCATTCAGAAAGAATTGGTAAGGCTTTCTAATGAGCCTCTCTCACTCAGACCCCTTCATTTTTCAGCTACCGTGAGCATTCCTCATTTGAAAGCCTAACCAATTCTAATCTTCATTTTAATCGAACGTCAAAAGCAAAAAAGTTATAATATCATTCATTTTAAGCTACTCTACAATAAATAACGTTAGCTAGTAAAAAATTTAAAATTTTTTAAAGGAAAGAGGTAGATAGATGAATCAAAATAAAGAGAAAATCAAGAAAATAGGTATTATAATAATTATAATGGTGTTAATTATAGGGTATTTTATATACCAAAGAAGAAATGAATTTACTATAAGTGAAGAAAAAGTCAGTACGGAAAATATAATAAAAGAACCAGAAGAAGAAAAAGGTGAAAAAATTGTAGTACATATATCTGGTGCAGTTGAACAAGAGGGAATAGTAGAGCTTGAAAAAAATAGTAGAATTGCAGATGCGATAGAAAAAGTAGGAGGGTTAAAAGAAAATGCTGAAACCAAGGGAATAAATTTAGCGTATAAACTAGAAGATGGTATGAAAATATATATTCCAACAAAAGAAGAATTTCAAAATAAGGAAAGTCAAGAAATGAATAAAGAAAACCAATATGTATATGAAGGGATAAAAGAAAATGGGTTACAAGAAAAAAGCTCACAAAGAAATAGTGAATTAAAAGGAACTATTGGCAACAAAAAAGTGAATATAAATAAAGCTTCACAAGAAGAACTAGATAGTTTGCCAGGAATAGGACCATCAACTGCAAGTAAAATTTTAGAGTATAGAAGAGAAAATGGGAATTTTAAAAATATAGAAGATATAAAGGGAGTTAGTGGAATTGGAGAATCTAAGTTTGAAAAGATAAAAGAGATGATTACAGTGAATTAGAAAATGCTTAAAATTAGAAAGGATTAAAAGTGAAAAATAGAATTATAATTTTTTATAATTAATCTTGTAAAAGATAGCTATAAAATTTATTGATTTTTTTAATGAATTGAAATTTAGGAGTTTTATTAAAATGTTAAAAGATTTTGATAAAAAAAGAATTTATACAATATACAGAAGGTTGGATAAATAATTATTCAAGAGCTTTGTTTAATTATAAAAGTACCAACGAGATTTTAAGTGAAATATGTGCGCAATAAACCGGAAATTTATTATTGCCATTTATAATTATTTATAAATTAAAATAAAAAACTTGACTAGAAAAGAAAAAAATAGTAAAATGTTAGAGCAAACTAACAAAAGCAAAAAAATTATATCATATATGAGGTGTCACAAATATTAAAAGCATACTTATAGTTGCAAAAGGTTTATAGGTAAAACCTTCACAAAAAAACCAAATATTATAATAAAAGGAAGAAAAATGAAGCTAACAAATTCACAAGAAGAATATTTAAAAACCATATATATATTAGAAAACAGCAATAAAAAAATAAGAGTTACAGATATTGCAAAAAAATTGAACATAACAAAACCAAGTGTAAATAGAGCAATAAAAATGCTAAAAGAAATAAAACTAATAGAATATGAAGCATATGGAGATATTTTACTAACAAATGAAGGAAAAAAATATGCAAGAGAAATTCTAAAAAAGCAAGATATAGTAAAAATATTTTTAACAGATATACTAGAAATAAGCCAAGAGGTTGCAGAAGAAGAAGCAAAATCGATAAAATCAGCAATATCAAAAGAAACAAGCTTAAAGCTAGAAAACTATATAGCACAAATAATGAACTTGGGGGATTTAGACTGTAACTATGATGAAAACAACCCTAAATGTAAGAACTGTGTTAAGATAACAATAAAAAACAGATTAAAAAATAAAGAAAACAAAAAAATAAGTGATAATACATAAGAAACTAGCATTATGACTTTATAAGATTACTTTTGATTCTAGCATATAGAAAAATAGTATATAAGAAAGATAAAATATGAAATTAATATAAAAAATAAGAAAGGAGAGTATAATATAAAATATTATACAAAAATAAAATGATATTAGAAATAAAAGATATATGTTTTGAAAGAGAAAACAAAAAAATATTAGACAATATAAACTTAAAAATAGAATTAGGAAAATTCATAGCAATAACAGGACCAAATGGTTCAGGAAAATCAACATTAGCCAAAATAATAATGGGGATAGAAAAACCTGACTCAGGAAAAATAATATTTGATGGAAAAGACATAACAAATATGACAATAAATGAAAGAGCAAAATTAGGAATTAGTTTCGGATTTCAGCAACCAGTAAAATTTAAAGGAATTACAGTATATGATTTATTAAAAATAGCATCAAAAAAACAAATAACAAAAAAAGAAGCATGTGATGCATTATCAAAAGTTGGTTTATGTGCAAAAGAATATGTTGATAGAGAAGTAAATGGTTCGCTATCTGGTGGAGAACTAAAAAGAATAGAAATAGCAACAGTGGCATTAAGAAAAACAAAACTAACAATATTTGACGAACCAGAAGCAGGAATAGATTTATGGAGCTTCAATAATTTAATAGAAATATTTGAAAATATGAGAGAATTAATAAAAGGAACAACAATAATAATATCACATCAAGAAAAAATACTAAAAATAGCAGATAAAATAATATTAATGAAAAATGGAAAAGTAGAAAAAATAGGGGAAAGCAAAGAAATCTTAGCAGAAGACATAAAAGAGAAAAAATGTTGCAAGATAAAATAAAGGTTATAGGACCTAAAAACCTAAATTTTATAAAAATAGGAGAAATAATGGAAGGAAAAAACTTAAATGAAATAGACAAAAGCTTACTTAATGAGATATCAAACTTAGAAAACATGGAAAAAGGAGCTTTTAATATAAGAAAAAATGGAAAAGGAATAGAAAGAAAAGTTACAGAAAACATAAATATAGTAACCAAAAAAGATGTATCAGGTATAGATATATATGTAAAAGAAAATACAAAATTTGAATTTATACATATACCAGTTATTATAACAGAAAGTGGATTAACAGATGTAGTATATAACGACTTTTATATAGGCAAAAACGCAAATGTAATAATTGTAGCAGGATGTGGAATACACAACGACCATCATACAAATGCTCAACATGATGGAATACACAGATTCTATTTAGAAGAAGGAGCAAAAGTAAGATATGTAGAAAAACACTATGGAGAAGGAAATGGTGATGGGAAAAATATACTAAATCCAATAACAGAGGTATATTTAAAACCAGGAAGTAGCATGGAAATGGAAAGTGCACAAATAAAAGGTGTAGACTCAACAATTAGAGAAACAAAAGGAGTATTACAAGAAAATACAAACTTTGTAGTAACAGAAAAAATAATGACACATGGAAAACAAACAGCAAAAACAATATTTGATGTAGAATTAAATGGAGAAAATGCAAGTACACATGTAACATCAAGGTCAGTAGCAGAAGATAACTCAAAACAAGAATTTGTTTCAAAAATTTATGGGAATAAAAAATGTTTTGCACATAGTGAATGTGATGCAATAATAAAAGACAAAGCAATAGTAACAGCAACACCAGAAATCACAGCAAATGATGTAGATGCAAACTTGATTCATGAAGCAGCAATAGGAAAAATAGCAGGAGAACAATTAATTAAATTAATGACACTGGGATTATCTGAAAAAGAAGCAGAAGAAGAGATAATAAATGGATTTTTAAGATAGAACAAGAATATTAGAAAATTTTGATAATATATTAAGATTTAAAGATATCAAAAAGTTAAAAATATTTGAATTGTTAAATAAATCTCATAGTAAATTTACTTTAAAGAAATATGATAAAAAATAACATTTTATAAAAAATTCTAATATAAGTAATAAAAAAGAATATCGAAAATATTGTATGAATTTTATACAAATAATTCGATATTCTTTTTTAGATAATTTTATTCAACATCTTTTTTCCAAAGTCCATGTTTATTACAATAAGCATAAAGAACTGAACCAGGAATATATGGAAAACTACATTCAGCATCTTGCTCAGGATTTAATTTAACAAAATATTCTTTATTATCAGCAATTAAAGAAATCCATTCAATAAAATGTTCCTTTTCCATAACATGATTTACTTTAACAAATATTTCATCTTCTACTTTTTCAAAAGTAGGAACATGTTTTTCAACAGCTGCATCAACAGAATTAGGAACTAATACCTCCATAGCTTCTCCACAACATAATATTCCACAATTTTCACAATTACAATCTTCTATTACTCTTACAATAGCTCCACAAGATTTACATTTTTTTATAATTAATTCATTTTTCATAATTTTACCTCCTTAAAATTTATAAAATTAGTATATCATTTATTTTAAAAAATATAAAGTGATATTTGCAACAAAAAATATTTATTATGATAAATAAAGCAAGAAAGATTTAGAATAATATAATTAAAAAATAACAAAAGTGGTAAAGCTGCTAGATTTATTTTTCTGCCATGCTAAATAGATAACATTAAGAGATAACAAAAGTAGTAAAGTTACCGTAGCAATATGTTGCTGGTATTTTAAATAGTGTGGTTACTTTTAAATGAAAATTTTATATAGAGTCAAAATGAAAGACCAATTTACTATACAATAAAAAGAGACTATATTAAAAAATTCAGAAAAGAACAATTTAATATAGTCTATAAAAGTATGTCAAAAATTATTTTTCAGAAGAATTAGAACAATATTTCCTTTGAGCTATTTTACGCAAAGAAATAGAATGATTTAATTCAGAAAGCAATGTCCGAACCTCATCACGAGCTTTCTCCAATTCTTCAAGTGACATAGATGAGATATTTATCTCGTTCTCATTAAACAACATATAAAATCCTCCTTAGAAAATATTTACTATATTATAACATTAATTTAATAAATATGCAAAAATATATTTCAACATTATGTAAAATATGATATAATAGTAAAAATAAATATTTAGGAAGGGGAACATAAAATGATAAATTTTAATAATTTAAAGGAAAAAACAATGAAAAATGAAAGAGAAGAAGAAAGAATACGGAATTTAAAAGATTCGAAATTTTATAACATTAACGAATTCAAACAAGAGAAAGGTATAAAAAATACAAAGTTTACCAAATACTGCAAATTCAAAATTACTCAGAAAGGAATAAGATATAAAATATATGTAAACTTTCAAAAAGAACAAAAAGAAAAAAAGGAAATAGCAGAATTTATAAAGGAAGGTATGGAAAAAAATTCAAGTTTAATGATAGTTTTGATTAATGTAGGAATCGAATATGGTTTAGGAACAAAAATAGAAATAAATAAGCGTAGAAACAAAATTAAACTTTTTATTAGCTAAATCCCCAAAAAAAGGAATCTTATTTGATTCCTTTTTTAATTTTATGAGTGTATAGGAAAATCAATTGTTATATTGAATTAAGATAAGCTCTTTTCGCATACAAAAAGTAAAAGAGACATTTAAAAAGTTTTCTAGATAGAGTGGATTATTTAGTTTATTTATTTTGTTTATATAAAAATAGAATTTTATTTATGACATAAATAAAATTTTCTATGACATAAGAAATAAAATTTATAGTAGAATAGCCTTAAATAAATTTGCAAGAATTAAAACCTTTACTTTATTATAATAATTAAGAAAATAGATATACAAAATAAAATATTATGATATAATAGCTTCATAAAATATTATAAAAGTAGAAATAACAGAAATCTACTTAAAAAGTTAATAGATCATAAATATTAGATTAAAATCTAAACATAAAAAATCTAATATATGATAACATAACGAAAGAAACAATAAAAATAGGAGGTTGATTTTATGAAATTAGAAAACAAAGTTGCAATTGTAACAGGAGGAGCCATGGGAAATGGTTTGGGAATAGTTAAGGTATTTTTAAAATACGGAGCAAAAGTGATTATATTTGACTATTCTGACAAATTAGGACAAACTGTTGAAGAATTAAGAAAACAAAACTATGAAGTTGATGGATACTTAGTAGATATAAGAGATAAAAATAAAATAATGGAAAATATAGAAAAAGTAGTACAAAAATATGGAACAATAGATATTTTAGTAAATAATGCAGGAGTATCAAAATTAACACCATTCTTAGAAACACCAGATGACATAAGAGATTTTCATTTTGATATAAATATAAAAGGAGCATGGAATATGTGCCAAGCAGTATTACCTCATATGCCAAAAAATGGAGCGATTGTAAATTTATCATCAGTAACAGGAACAATGGTTGCAGATAGTGGAGAGGTAGCATATGCAACAACAAAAGCAGCATTATTAGGATTCACAAAAGGACTAGCAGCAGAAATTGTAAATAAAGGAATAAGAGTAAATGCAATACTTCCAGGATATATAATGACTCCAATGGTAGAAGGAATGGCCAAAGATACAAATGATAGCAATCCGGATTCAGTAGTTGATGGTATTGCTAAAGGAATACCAATGGGAAGACTTGGAACAATTGAAGAACTAGGAGAATTAGCAGCATTTTTAGCAAGTAATGAATCATCATATATAACAGGACAAGGTTTTGTAATAGATGGAGGATCAACATTACCAGAGACATCTAGTATGGGAGTATAGAAATTTGTAAAATATGATGTAAGTTAAGGAATAATAAATGGAAAAAATGCATATAATAATTGTAGAAGAAGGTTGAATAAAATATTAGTATTAACTTATTGATTATGCTAGAATCACATGTAAAGTGGGCATCGATTTGTAGAGAGAATATTTTTATGGTTGGTGTTCACTTTTATAGATGTGGAGGGAGTTGAGGAGATTTAATGTGTGAATTGAATGTGAAATAATTTTGTTATATTGCAAGAATAGGATATTAATTAGTATTACATTATTGACTAATATAAAATTCGAAAAAATTTACATTGATAAATTTTGAAATTTGCTTGACAAATGCATGAGATAGGGTGTATACTAATATAGTAATTACATCGCGGGGTGGAGCAGTTGGCAGCTCGTCGGGCTCATAACCCGAAGGTCGTAAGTTCGAGTCTTACCCCCGCAACCACTGAAAAGTCCCATTTTTATTGAAAAATAGGGACTTTTATAAATTTTGAAGTAATCCATTTAAGTACATTAAAAACCGTTAAAAATCATTAAAATTTGTTTCATAAAGGGAAAATAAAGGGAAAGAAATAATATTAAAGTGAAGTGAAATATACTAAGTAATCTCAAGGCATTTGGGATTATTTTTTTTGGAGGTTTTATATGTATAAAGGGAAAATTGATAAATTAATTAATGAAATAAACAAAATTGCAAGATTAAAAAGAATATCATATAAATTAGAAAATATATATGAAGAATATGATGAATATATTGAGGATTATTACTTTATGGAATGGCTTAGGATGTCACAAGATGGAATAACACAAATAGAAGAATTAAATAGTATGTTAGAGTTATTTGAACAAATACTAGAAGAAATAGAAATTGCAATTTATAATGCTGAAGATAAAGTTGATATTATATGCAATTCTATATTAGCATATAATAAGAAAGAATTAGGAGATTATATAAATGACTTTGAGCTATATAATGACAATTACATAAAAGATACAATAATGAATTTTATTGAAAATAATATGTATGAGATAGATGAAGATTACCTATTTCTTGAACTAGAAAAATTACTAGAAGGAGGAATAGGGCAATATGAATAAAACTGATTACAAAAAGATAGAGTATTATTTATATAACTATAGTAATATAGATAAACTAATTGATGAGATAAAAGATGGCTTGATAAATAGTGTTAATATAAGTGGGAGTGCATGGAGAAAAGGAATAACAGTATGCAATAATACTTTAGAAAATCAAGTTATTAAGATAATAGAAAATAAAAAAATACTAGAATTTAAGAGATGGCAAGTACTTATAAAAAAGGTACTTGCTTTTTTGTTGCAAAAATATCCGAAATATTATGATTTTATAAATCTAAAATATTTTCAAAATAAATCTAAAGATGAGATTGAGGAAACTCTTAAATTCGATTTTAAGAAACAAAAAATAATAAAGGATAAGTTAATTGAGTTCGTATATAAAAATGCGAAAATAAGAAATTTGGTTTAAATATGGAGGTAATAAAAATGTTTTGGATAGGATTAATTATAGGACTAATAGTAGGAGCAAATATAAGCTTGATATTATATGCTTGTATAATTGCAGGAAAGGAAAGTGATAGCCATTGTGAAAGATGAAGAAATACAAAGAATAGGATATTATGCAGTAATACCTGCTACTGTTCTATTTAATGAACGACTAAAACCCAATGAAAAATTGCTTTATGCTCTTATAACAGCACTATCAAATAAAGAAGGATATTGTTATGCTTCTAATAAATATTTAGGAGAAAAGTTAGGAGTAGATCCTGTAACAGTTTCAAGATGGATAACTGATTTAAGAAGGAACAATTATGTTTTTGTAGATATAATGAGAAACGAGAAAAAAGAGATAATTTGTAGGAGAATATTTCCAAATGATGTACCCTATAGACTAAATAATCAATACCCCTATATACTTAAAAATCAAGAGGGTATTGATGAAAAAGTCAAAGATAATAATATAATAGATAATAATATAAATACACACACAGTCAGCAAAGAAAAATTTAATGAAAATGTATTTCTTTATGATTATGAATATAAAAAGTTACTAGAAGAATACGGAGAAAGTAAAACTAAAAAATGTATAGAAGAATTATCTTTATATAAGAAATCAAAGGGAGTAGAGTATGAGAGCGATTATGCAACAATAAAAAGATGGGTAATTATAAGGGTTGAAGAATTGGAAGCAAGAAAAGATAAAAAAATTACTAAAAATAAAAGCTTTAATAATTATGAACAAAGAGAATATCCTAAAGAATTTTTAGATAGTTTATATGAAAATAATAATTTTACTTCAGCAAATACTGAAGAAGATGAAATGGATTTAGATATGTAACACAACTAAAAAGTTGTGATTTTTTATTTTAGGAGGTACAAAGTGGTTACTAAAAAGGTAAAAAAGATTATTAGAAAGAAATTATATGAATACCCCATATATGATAGATTAATAAATGAGTTAGAATTAGAAAAAGACACTACTGAAGGAAGAGACATAAATTCTTCAATAAGAAGTAAAAATAAAATTAGTAGAGCAACTGAAGAGCAAGTAATAAAAAATATTAGTATAGATAGCAAAATAAATGAATATAAAAAGTGGAAAGAGTTAATTGATACTGTACTTCAGGATTTTAGAAAATGTGATAAAACTAAACTAAAAATAGTTGAATATAAGTTTTTTGGTAATATTCCTGAAGATATTATTGCAGATGAATTATATGTTTCTAAAAGCACAGTAAGGAGTTATTTGAAAGATATTTATTTTGAAGTTGGAATATTAGCCATATTAAATGGACTAATAAATGAGAATACAATTAAATAATACAATTACTTTAAAAATATAACAAAATATGGTAAAATATGTACAAATATTTTATAAGGGAGAAGACAGATGTACATATATAAAATTATAATTAAAAATTTTAGAAATATTGATTTTTTAGAATGGAATCCTGATAAAAAGGTAAATGTATTATTTGGACATAATGGTTGTGGAAAAAGTAATATAGCACAAGCTTTAAATTTATTATTTTCAACAAGTAGAAAAGGCGATTATTTTGAAATAAACGATTATTACAAAAAAAATGAAAAAAATAAAATATTAATACAAATTTGGTTAAATGAAATTGATGATGCCGAAATTGAAGATAAAGACAGAGCAATACAATATATTTCAGAAGATGATAAAATAGTAAATGAAGATACAGATTTACAAGGTTGTAGAGAAATGTTAATTGTGCAATTAACAAATGATGATGATAGAAGAATGTTATGGTCTTTAGTTACCAATACTGAGGAAATAAAATTTAATTTACTTGCTAGAAAGAGTGTTAATTATAATTTTGTAAGTACACAAAGAAGCCCAATCAAAGAATTATCATTTGGATATCAAACATTATTACAAGAGTTGATAAAAGAAGAAATTGATGGAGAATTAAAGGAGATATCAAATAATGCAATAAAATTAATAAATACAGAATTAGAGGAATCTCAAACTATAAAAAAATTTTTAGAAGAGAGTTTGAAAATTGATGAAGAGATTAATGGGGTTGATAAATATAAAATTATTGCTAGAGAATTTATTGGCAGCAAATCTTATAATAATTTGGAATTAGGAATAACAAAAGAAAATTATAATTTACCACTAGAAAGCCAATCCACAGGAATTCAAAATTTATTATTATTATCATTAATGAAAAAGAAATTAGAAGGAAAAGGAATTGTATTTATAGAGGAATTGGAACAAAATTTAGAACCTAAAAATCAAATTTATATACTAGACCAATATAAAAAATTAGAAGTAGGACAACTATTTATAACAAGTCATTCACCAGATATTATAGAATCATTTGATTATTCTAATATTTATTTTATGAATGATAATAAAATAAATCAATTATTTGAACTGATAGGAAAAGATATTTTGAAAGAAATATGTAAAGCAAATAAAAAAAGCTTTATAGCATCAGTAATGTCCAAAAGAGTGGTATTAGTAGAAGGAGAATCAGAATATAATTCTATTCCAGTATATGTATCAAAATTTGGAAAATATATGGATTACTCGCTAATACAAGTAGAAGGAAAAGGAAATTTTAATAAATATATTGATGCATTAAATAAAGTAAATATTAAACCTTTTATAATAACTGATAATGATAATGACTTAAAGATTTCTGATGTGAAGACTTGGGCAAGCAAATGTGAAAGAGTTTATATAAGTAAAAATGATTATGAAGATTGGATCTATCCATATATTAATGAAAATTTAAAAAAATTTGAAGAATATATGGACTTTAATAAAGTTAAAGGATCAATTTGCTCTACAAATGATGAAAAAATCAAAAATGAGATTGAACATAAAGGTAAGGAAAATATAAATAAATATGAAGATTTAAAAGATATGATGGATACGATTAAATATATGTTACATAGATCTTTTGCTGGAGCATATTATGCCAGATTATTATCTAATTTAATGATTGAAGATGATTACTTACCAGAGCAGTTTACATTGTTCATTGATAATATGTTAGAAAATAGACAATTAAAAATATATTATGAAAGTTTATCAAATACTTTTCTACTAGAGGAGATTTAATATGGTTTTAAATGAAAAACAAAAAACGCTACTAGATATGGTTGAAAAAGAAAAGTATATACTAGTTAAAGCACCAGCAGGAACAGGAAAAACATTTTGTTCTATACAATGTGCAAAAAGGTATATAGAGAAAAATAAAGAATTTAATAAAAATTTTCAAAAAGTTTTGGTAATAACTTTTTCAAAAAATGCTAGAGCTCAATTAGTAAAGGAATTAAAAAATGAAGAAAGCATAATTCCTTATGTTGAAATAACGAATTATCATTCCTTCATTAAAAAATATATAGAAATTTATAAAAACTTAATAGGAATAAAGAAAGAAATTTCAATAGTGGAAGGGGAAAGAATAAACAAATATATTAATCAAGCTGGACTAGAAGAAAAGGACTTAAAAGAAGTTCCAAATATAATTAATAATTTTAGTATCGAAGAGAATAAAAAAATTAATGGTAATTGTAAATATAATAATATAAAAAAAGCAAAAGAACTGATAGACAGAATAATAGAATATACTAATGAAACTGGTGAAATATGTTTTGAAGAGTTTGGATACTTATTTAATAGAGTTTTGTTAAAATGCAAAGGATTATCTTCATATATTTCACAACATTATCCAATGGTTATTTTAGATGAATATCAAGATACAGATTATTATCAAAATGAATTTTTAAATAAAATATTGATTAAAAGCAATGGGATATTTTTTGCTGATGATTTACAGATGATATACGAATTTAGAGGTGCTAAAAAGGAAAGATTAGAAGAATTAAAAAAAACATATCCAAGCATAAAAACAATAATGTTTGATGAAATTTTTAGGTATAGAGATAAAAAAGATATTATAGAGTTGTTATACAAGATAAGACATGGAGAACAGTATAATTATGATAAATTAGTAAATGGAAAGTGTATTAATGTAAATGTAAAAGCAAACGAAACATGGAGAAATTCAAAAAGTAAAAAAGCTCAATTAACTGTTATAAGTCAATATGTATATTGGAATATAAGTAAAATTATAAGTGAAGAATTGAAAAAGGGAAAAAGTATTGCAATATTATGCAGAGAAAAAAGTGAAGTGAAAAAAATAAAGGATATATTTATAAAAAATAGTTATCATGTAAAACAAAATAAAGATAGTAATGAACTATTAAAAATAGCAAGTAGTTTAAAAGAAATAATATTACCTGAAAAAATAGATGATAATAAAGGAAATTATATTTATTTGGCTTTAATGGCTACTAATAAAGATGAAATTGATGGTAAAGAAAATATTAAGGACATAAAGATTGATAGAGTTAGAAGTGGATTATTGTTAGAAATAAAAAATATAATGATAGATTTTAAAGAGCAGAGAGACTTAAATTCCAAATTGGATTGTATTGAATCTATCATATCTATTTTAAAAGAAAATGACTATGAAATTAATTATTCAATTTTATTTTTTATAAAGAGATGTTTAAAAAATGAAAGTATAACGAATGAAAAGATAGATAAAATTATGCTTAGTAGACAATATATTAATTCTTATTCAAATATTAGTAAAGGATTATACATCATGACAATGCATCAATCAAAAGGAAAAGAATTTGATAATGTGTTTATCATAGATACTGATAATATAAAGAAAGAGACAAATTTAAGTTATGTGGCACATTCGAGAATGAAAGAAAAGATATATCCTATAAAATTAATTTATGAAGGAACTAATTGGAATAATAAAAAACAAAAATAAGTTAAAGAAAAGAATTCTAGTAATAGTATCAAATAAAAAAGATCATACATAGTGAGGAATAAATATGAAAAAGTTAGAAAAATTTTTTCCAATGATAAATGAAGAAGAAAAAATAACAGTAGAAAAATTAATAAATGAACATAAAATTAAAATCGATAATTTTCATATTCATTTAGAACAAAATAGATATATTTCAGCTGTTTTTGGAAATGTAGATATAAAGATAAAAAAAGTATTTAAATATAATCACTTTTTAGAATCTATAAATGATTTATCGCATAAAACTAAAATGTCAATAGAAAAATGTGTAGAAGCTTATCAAAATACAGATATTAACGATTTTAATCTTATGGAAAATAAAATTAGTAAAAAAGAGAATGAAGCATATTATTATATGGAAAATGCCTTATTTAGAGAAGTTATTTTATGGGATTCATTAGCACAATTGTATAACTTATATTATGATATGGGAATAGATGTTGATAAAATATATTATAAAAAAGTGATTGAAAAATTAAGCTTGAAAAATATAAAAGAGATAGATTTTGACAAAATATTGAAATATTTAAAAGAGCCTTATAGTATTAATGAAAAAGATATAGACAAGGGCATCCATGAATGCATTTCACATTTTAGAAATCAAATGACACACAAATTTTCAATTGCAATTACAGCTTTTTCGGAAAATACTGAAGAAAGTGCAACTTTAAGAGCGATGCCAGATCTACTATATAAAATTGCTAAAGATTATAATATAGTACAAAAGTATTTAGTACAAATAATTGAAATGATTTTAGAAGAAATAAATCAAACTCTCCAAGAGAGCTCATTATTTAATTAAATATTAAACTAAAAATTCACAGTTATTAAGCAACTGTGTTTTTTATTTAATTTAAAAAAGGGTTTGGAATTTGATATATGCTCACTGTATAATGATTAAAAATAAGGAAAAAGGAGGAAAAAAAGTTGAAAAAATTGGACGAAGGATTTTTTGATCAATATACAGATGATTTTGCAGATTATTTTGAAAATCAAAGGGTAATGAGAATAATGTTAGGAACTGAATATAAAAAAATAAACAAAGCTATTTGTGAAATCAAAAATAAATATCCTAATGTGGTAACTTTATTAGAAGATGGAGTGAAAACTAAATTAAATGACGAAGAAGAAAATGCAATTATAGAAATACTAAAGTTTCAAGAAGAAATTAATTTGATTGAATTAAAAGAGGCTTTTAAATTAGGATTTAAGGAATCTTATATTTATTTTGAATCAATGGATATGTTAAAAATATAGATGGAGGATACAAATGGGAGAAAGAATTAGATGTAGAAAATGTGGAGATATATTACAGAGTAAATATAGACATGATTTTCAAATATGTAAATGTGGATCTTGTTATATAGATGGAGGAGATGATTATTGCAGAGTAGGGGGAGAAAAAGAAAATATAGAATGGATTGACAGAAACGATGGAAAACAGTTTAAATATTTATTTGATTATTGTGAAGAAATAATTAATAAAAAAATAATGTCTAATTGGTATACAAGAGGAAGGTTAGATAGAAAAACATGGAAGTTAGAAGATCAAGAAAATGAATTTTTGTATTCAGAAGGAAAATATATTACTAAAATAAAAGAAATAGATTTACCAAAAGATTATATTAAAATTAGAAGTAGAACAATATGGTATTTGACTGGATATCTAAGAACATCAGGAGTAAAAGATTTATATTATACATATATAAAAGAAAATCATTTATTTAAAGATGATTATTTATATATTTCTTATGATAAGAAAATAGAAGGAATCAAAGGAAAATATAGTAATTATGAAGTAAGAAATTTTGATTTTTTTATTTGTGGAGGAGATATTATAAAAGTTTTATTTGCAATAGAAAAGAATTCTGATATTGATACTACAGAGATAAGAAATAAAATTAAAGAAAAATTTGAATGGTGGAAAGAAAATGAACAGGAAGACTATAAAAGATCATTTGGTGGTAAAAAAATTGATGATATATTTGAGTATTATGAGAAAAATATTAAATAAGGAAGGAGTCTAATAATATGTTTTGGGATGATTTTAAGAAAAATTACAATAATTATAAGGAACAACCAATAGAAAATCTTAGTATAGATGCTTTAAAAAATATGTATAAGGATTTAGTATATATAGCTACGGAAACAGCATTTGATGAAGTGAATCGCGATACAGAATTTTTATTAAGAATATTATTATTACAACATAGAATAAATTTTAATGAGGAAAGTAAGCAATATGAAAATCCTAATTGGGACAAAAGTTGCGAAATAAATGGAATAAAATTTGAAAAAGAAAAAACTTATTTAATAAAAGAAGATAGAGTTGATGAATATACTAAACAACTTGAATATCAACTAAAAGAAAAGGATAAAAAAATAACTGAATTAGAAAATATGCTAAAACCTGTATTAGATTTGAATATTCCAATAAATACATTGATAAATGAATTTGAACGATTAAATGAGTTGGAAGATAATATGGAGATATCAAAATTAAAATCTAAGGATAAAAAAGTTTAACTAAAATAGTAACAAAAAAAGTACACACAAAAAAGAGTACAAAAAAAAGGCCACCTTGAAAAGCTAAAAATAGATGGTATAATATGTATAATGAAATACTTGTAGAGATGCAGAGAAAAACTTTGTATCTCTTTTCTTTTTGGGTTTGGAGAACCTGATATTGGTAAAGTATAATATAAATGAAAGAAGGTAGAAAACAATGATTTTTGGAAAATATGGGCAGATGATTTTAAGTAATATGGAGAAAAATTATCCATACAGAAAACAAGAATTAGAATTAACAGGAGAACTAAACACGAAAATATTTGAAAGAGAACAATATATTTTAAAATTAAAAGAAAAATTAGAAAAAGAAATAAAAACAGAATATAAAGAACCTAAAACAAGTGAAATGTATGTTATAGCGAAATATCAACAAATGATTGATGGTTTAGTTGAAGAAATTCTAATGAAGGAAGTTTTAGTAAAAATATAAGAGGAGAGTTAGTAAAGCATAAAATTACTAGCTCTTTTTTTATAAGGAAAGAGAGAAAATATGCTTAATATATGGGTTGGTAATTTAGGAAAATATAATGAAGGAGAATTAAAAGGAGGATGGCTAGAATTACCAAAAGAAAAAGAAGAAATTGATGAATTCTTAAAAGAAGTAGTTGGACTTAATGATGAATACGAAGAATATATGATAAATGATTTTGAAACAGATTTACCATATAAAGTTAATGAATATGAGAGCATAAAGATGCTTAATTTATTAGCAAAAGTATCAGAAAATATTTATAATATGGAAGCAATAGAAGGATATGCAAATTCAGAAGGAGATTTAAGCATTGAAGAATTAATGAATATAATTATTCAAGAAGATGAGCTACCTTATTATTCTTATCAAATAAATAGTTGGACTATGTCAGCAGAAGAAAAATATGGATATAGATTTGCTAAAGATACAGGTTTATTAGATGTATTAAAACAACATGGAATTGAAGGATATTTTGATTTTGAAAGTTATGGTAGAGATGCTGAAATGAGTGGGTATGTTGAATTATTAGATGAAGGTTACATAGATAAAAGCGAAAGTATAGAACTAAATAAATATTCATTACAAGAAATAATAGAGATGTACGACATGGAAGGAGAAAAAGAAAAAAAGTTAAAAGTTATATACAAACAAGTAGGAGAAGATCCGGCAGTAATGGAGATTGATGATACATTAGAAGCTAAGCAAAAGCTAGTTGGAGGATTAATTGAAGTAGTACCTTATAAAGAAGATTTATTATTAGTTTGTAATGAAGAAGGGAAGATTCTTAATCAAAAACCTAATCTCGATTTTGGATATGATTATATTGTAGGAAATTGTTTTGTTGTAGGAGATGACTTTGAAAATGCAGGTTTTAAATCTGTTAGTGAAGAACAAATAGAAGAAATAAAACAAGATTTGAAAGATAGAAGTATTGAAGTTAGTGAAATAGAAAAAATTGAGGAAGATGATATGGAATTTTAATTTGGAGGAATAATGAGTATAGAATTAGAAATAGATAAAAAACCAAAAAAGGAAATTATAAAGGATATAAAAGTAAGCAATACAAATGATATTTATGATTTAGAGGAAGTTCAAGAAATAAAAGATGCAATTCAAGAGCATTTGATATTTATAGGTTTAGATAAAAGTAATAATATCAGAAAGATAAGTCTTTTAGGTGTTGGATCAAGTTGTGGAATTTTAGTAGATACAAAAAATATAATAAGAACTGCATTGATGAGCACGAGTGATAGAGTTATCTTAGTACACAATCATCCTTCAAATTCTCTACATCCTAGTAAAGAAGATATACATATAACTAATATTACTAATAAATTATTGAAAACATTTAATATTGAACTATTAGATCATGTTATTGTTACAGAAACAAGTTATATAAGTATGAATAAAACTAAAAATATAGATAAAGAATTCAAAAATGAAGATATAAATTTATTAGAAAAAGCATTATTAGTAGAAGAAAATATTAAATTAAAAAATGAAATAAAAGAGCTAAATTATAAATTAGAGAATAAAGAAATGGCTGAAGAAGATGATATGGAAATGTAAGAAGGAGGGAATATTATGCCCAATCATTGTTTTAATGAAGTAAAAGCAAAAAAAGAAATTTTAGATGAAATATATGATTATGAAAAGGGAAAAATTACATTTAATAAATTAATAACCATGCCAAAAGAATTAGAAAATTCTGTATCAGATGGAAGTATGACAATAAAGAAAGCTATGTATTTATATTTGAATGGAGATAAAGATCTTTTAGAAGCAAAATGGGAAGCTAATAAAGATGCACAACAAAAATATAAGACATTTGATAAAATGGTTGAGCACTTATTTGAAAAGTATCCTAAAGAAGAAGTTATAAGGAGTTATACATGCTTACAGAAATATGGAACTGATAATTGGTACGATTGGAGTATAGAGCATTGGGGAACAAAATGGGATGCTTATGATTGTCAAGGAAGTCCACAGGAGGGGACTTTAATATTTTTTACAGCATGGAATCCACCTGATGAAATTATAAAAGCTTTATGTAAAAAGTATCCTAATTCTGATTTAGACTGGTTTTATGAAGAAGAAGGAATGCAATTTGCAGGACATTGTTATGCAGGAGATAATGGAAAAGTAATAAATGAAGAATGTCCAGTAAGCAATTATGAAGCTGTAGAAGATGATATGGAATTTTAAAATAAAAGGTTTGGATATATAAAAACACCATAGTATAATCTTATATAGGAGGTATAAGATATGGGAGAAGAAACAATATTAGAATCTATTTTTTTTGACAGAGAGCAAAGAGTACTTGCGAATGTTTCTGATGAAGAAAAAAATGTAATTTTAGAAATTAAACGAGATGGAAATGAAGATAAATTAAGAGAATTAATAGAGCAAGTTAAAGAAGATAGACTAAGAAATAAAATTGAAGAAATGCTTGATAATGCACTTGAAGATGTTTCAAAACGATATTGTGCTAGTTTAGAAAAATATTACAAGCAAGGATTCAAAGATGGAGTTAATTTAATAGTAGAATGTGTAAGTTAAGGGTTAGAGCAGAATCTAGCTCTTTTTTATACAAAGGAGGGGTGAATTGAAAAATATAAGATTATTCATAGAAAGTAATAAACTGATATGTTAAAAGCTTTTTCGGATGATAGTTATTTATATAATTATATTGTAAATAATTATTCTGAATTATATCAAGATAATATATTTAGAACTCCAACAATATTAAAGAGAATAAATAATATGATTTATTTTTCAAAAACAGGAATAACTGAAGATGATGAATTTGTATGGAAAGAAACCAGTCAAGATTTAAAAAATAAAAATATATCATATTATGCAGTAGTTTTAGATCTTAATAATGGATCTTTTTTAATATACAATAATTTAAAAGATAAAATACCATATATAGAAATAGATAAAAATACAGATTTATTTGAAGCCATAAATAAAATAGAAAAATTTAATAAAGAATTAGAATATGAGGAAGAAATGGAGATGTAAAGTTGAGTAGTATTAATGAAATAAGATCAAAATTTGTAGTTGATAAAGTACCTGAAAAAAACGGAAGGGAAGAAAATAAAAATATAACTAATATAGAAATAAGTAAGTTGGTTGCCTTTAGAAAAGGGCAACCTTTTTCAATGTATGATGAAAATAAAAAAGAGGAAATGAAGGAAAGCATAAAAGAAAATGGAATTTTAGTGCCTATTATAGTTAGAAAAATAGAAAACAATAAATACGAAATTATATCAGGACATAATAGAGTAGAATGTGCAAAAGAGCTGGGCTTTTCCACAATTCCATCTCAAATTGTGGATTGTGATGATGAAAAAGCAACATTAATAATGTTGGATACAAACTTAAACAATAGGGAAAAAATATTACCTGTTGAAAAAGGCTATGCCTATAAGCAAAGAAACAGTATTATAAAAAATAGGCAAAACAATAGTAATATAAACGAGTTTAACGATAATTCCACTGAGTGGAATGAAGAAGGAAAATCACAAATTTATAACTATATAAGACTAACGGAACTAATTAAGCCTTTACAGGAAAAAGTAAATATAGAGCAAATACCTATAAAAGCAGGAGTAGAAATATCCTACTTAAATAAAGAAGAACAAGAAATTGTTAATCAAGTTATTGAAGATGAACAAATTAAAATTACTGTTGCACAAGCACAGAAAGTTAGATTAAAGAAAAACAATATTAGTTATGAAACCTTGCTTAAAATTATAAAAAATGAGAAAGTCAAAGTAGAAAAATTTACAGGAAAAATAGAAAAAAGAGCAATGAAAATTTACAAAGATAGATTTAAAAACGATAAAGAATTTACAGATTTGATAATCAAATTACTAGATGAATACTTCAGTAGCGAAGCGATAAGTTAAGCAAGATTCCTATTTGTAAGTACAAATAGAACGAAAAGTATAACTTTTCTTATTTAAGGGGAGGTGTCCCCAAACCCTTCATAAAAATTTTTAGGTGGAGAGGAGAGTAATTGAGAAAAACTGAAAGAATTGAAATTAGATTAACTCCTGAAGAAAAAACAAAGATTATAAACAATAGTGTAGAAGCTAAAACAACAATTTCAGAGTATCTAATTAAAAGTGCTACTAAAAAAGAAATTGTAGTTATCAATGATCTTGATAAATTAGTAATTCAATTAAGAAAGCTAGGGAATAATGTAAATCAATTAACAAAACTAGCAAATGGAAGAGTTATAACTTGTGTTGAATTGGAAGGAGTAAAAAAGGAGTTAAGTAAAATATGGCAATCATTAAATTCATTAATAACAAGGTCGGATTAAAGAGAACTTTAAATTATATTTGCAAAGAAGAAAAAACTAATAATAAGTTTATTTCAGGAAAAGATTGCATGGCAGAAAATGCTTATGAAGAAATGATAGCTATAAAAAATATGTATGGTAAAACAAAAGGTAGAGAAAAATTGCATTTTGTTCAAGCATTTAGTCCAAATGATGAGCTGAGTTATGAAACAGCACATGAAATAGCAATGAAAATAGCAGAAAAATATTTTAAAGGTTATCAAGTTGTTGTAGCAACTCATCAAGATAAGGAACACATACATTCACACTTTGTTGTGAATACAGTAAATTTTGAAACAGGTAAAAAGATACAATTTTCTAATAAAGATCTAGAAAGCTTAAAAGCATATTCTAATAAGTTATGCCTAGAGCAAGGATTATCTATAACAAGAGAAAAATCAAATATAGATGATATAAGAATTAACGAATATAAAGCAAAACAAAAGGGAATTAGTTGGAAAGAAAAGTTAGAAAAAAGTATTGATATTGCTATGGAAAAATCAAATAATAAATTTGAATTTTTTAAAGTGATGAACGAGATGGGATATAAAGTTACATGGACTAAAGAAAGAAAAAATATTACATATACAACTTCAGAAGGTTATAAATGCAGAGATAGAAAATTGCATAATGAAAAGTATTTAAAAGAAAATATGGAAGCATATTTTAAAGAAAAATATAAAGCAAGAATTAAAGGTGTAAAAAAATACGAAAGGCATACTCAATATAGGAGTATGTCTTTATCTTTGGCTGAATTAATCAAACAATTTCAAAGAAAAGAACATGAAAATGATATTACACATCATTATGAATTAAATGAAAGTGCTAAAAAACAATATGCAATGGAAATGCATTATAGCTTAGAAGAACTAGAAGATATGGAAATGTAGGAGGTGGTAGTAATTGAAAAGCAAAATATGTATGTTCTTATAATAGAAAATGAAAAAAATCCTGAATTAAAAAGAATTCCAAACAGACTAGAAACATTAAGAAAAATTGTAGGTAATGAATATATAGATGTTATTAAATATAAAGATGTTTTAATAGTTTTTGATGAGGAAGCTTATAAAAAATTACTACCAATAAACAGAACTCTTGATGGTTTAAATATAAGGGGAACTTTTATTGTTACAGGTAATGATAAGAAAAATCAGGATTTTAAAGATTTAACCAAAGAGCAAATAGAAGAATATACTGAAAAATTTCAATTAGAGCAAGAAAATCAAATGGAAGAAGGAGAAGAATTAGAATGAGAAAAAGAAAAATCGGAATAATAGCTTTTTTATCTATATTAAATATTCCTGTTAGCATTGTTTTGAGTACGATAATTCATTCGAAACTTTCTAATATAGAATTTTCGCAAATAGTAGTAGATAAACAGATTTTACTGCTATTTTTTCTTATCTATATGCTAATTGAAACAACAATTATAATTCTTTTCGGATTTGGAAGTAAAAATGTTTTTGAAAGTGGAGTAGTAAATATAACAGATAAATTAAAGACTCCAGAAGTGATGGGGCAAGGGCAACATGGAACAGCAAGATGGCTGAGTAAAAAAGAATTTAAGAAATTTTTTAAATGTAATTCACTATCAAAGGAAAATACTAAAGAATTCAATTCAGGTGGAATTATTGTAGGATACGAAAAGGACAAAAATCAAGAAAGGATTTATTACATTGATGATAATATTCATAGTTTAGTTGTAGGAGCTACAAGAAGTGGTAAAACGAGAAGTATAGTATTACAGACAGTCGGAAATTTAGGATTAGCAGGAGAGAGTATGATTATTTCAGATTCAAAAGCTGAAATTTATCATTACACTTCAGAATTTTTGAAAAAACAAGGTTATAAAATAATAACCTTAGATTTTAAGAATCCAACAAAAAGTACAAGATATAATTTTTTACAACCTGTCATAGATGCAGTAAATAATGGAGATTTTAGAAAAGCTGAAGAGTACACTTGGGATATTACTCAAAGCTTAGTAGGAAATGAAGATACAAAAATGGAAAAAATATGGAGAGATGGAGAAATGTCAGTTATTGCAGGAGCAATAATGAGTGTTGTTTTTGACAATAGAGAGCATCCTGAATATCAAAATTTAACAAATGTGTATTCTTTTATTTCAGAAATGTGTAGAACAGTAGGACAGACAATGCCTATAAATAAATATATTGAAAATTTACCACCTGATCATCCTTCAAGTACAATATTTAATATTGCAAGGATTGCACCTGAAAAAACAAGAGGTTCATTTTTTACATCTGCTTTAACAACATTAAGATTATTTACAAGTAAAAGCATATATGGAATGACTTGCAAAAGTGATTTTAGTTTAAAACAAGCAGGAGAAGAAAAAACAGTTACTTATATTATCCTTCCTGATGAGAAAACAACTTATTATTCTTTAGCGAGTTTATTTGTTTATCAAAATTATGTATCACTTGTAGAAAGTGCAGATGAGCGAGGAGGAGAATTAAAAACAAGAGTAAATTACATATTAGATGAGTTTGGAAATTTTACAACAATACCAGCTTTTAGCAATATGCTTACTGTAGCAGGAGGAAGAAAGATAAGATTTAATTTGTTTCTCCAATCTTTTTCACAACTTGATAATAAGTATGGAAAAGAAGTTGCAGAAAATATTAGGGATAACTGTCAAACTTGGATATATTTAAAAACAGCAAGTAATGAAACAGCAAGTATAATTTCAAAAAAACTTGGAACTTATACTACTTCTAGTTATAGCAGATCTAGTAGTTATACAAAAAATCAAAATGGCAGTAACTCAGAATCAATGAACTTAATAAGCAGAGCATTACTTACAGAAGATGAAATTTTAAGAATAGAAAGACCTTATGTTTTAGTTATTCAAACAGGATTATATCCTATAATAACAAAATTACCTGATATTTCTAAATGGAGATTTAATAAATTGTTTGGAATGGGAACTCAAGAAGAAAATAGGCAATTAAGACTAAAGAGAGAACAAGCAAGAGAACAAAAAGAAATTGAAGATATAAAACTATGGGGAATATGGAATTTATATAGATAGGAGAATTTATGTATGATAGAAAAGATAAAAGAAAGAATAAAAAAATATACAAGAAAAATAGGAAAAGCAGGACTTGTTATAACAAGTCTTTTATGTTGCACAAGTACTTGTTTTGCAGGAGTGCAAGACAGCAAAATTGCAACAGGTACACAAAATTTAATAACAGATTTAACTAATTGGTTATTAATTTTAGTTCCAACATTAACAATTTTATTAGTGGGATACTATTTATTAAGAAAATCATCTAGTGATGATATGGACGGAAAGAGATGGGACAATAGAATTAAAATAGCAATAATTTGTTGTGTAGGTGTAGTTGTTGCAAGTGGATTAATTAACTTAATCATAGGATATTATAGATAATAGGAGGTACATTTTTTGGAATCAATTTTAACTGGACTAATTACCAGTATAATTGGTGGAGCAGATAATGTTATAAATTCAGCTTTTAATGGCTTAATTGATATGTGCTTTAATTCGGAAAACTATTTAACTACAAACTTTGGAAGTAGTGTAATAAGCTTTTCTAATTTAAAAGCACTAATTTTAAGCTTATCAATTTCTTTGATAGTTTTAAAATTTCTAAAAAAAGGTTTTGATATGTATGTAATGTGGACTGATGGAGAATCTGATACCCCACCACTTACATACATTGTTTATTTTATAAGAGCAATAGCAGTGGCAGTTAGTTTTTCCGTATTATATGACTGGGTTATTCAAGTTGCTACTTCATTTGGAAATTCAATACTGACTGCGATGAACTTTACCGATAATGTATCTTTAACAACAGCTATTGCAAATATAGCAACAACAGGACTATTTACAGCAATAGTAGCTCTAATAGCAATGATATTGTTATTTGTTTTATACATACAATTTCTTATGAGAAGTCTAGAAATGTTTGTATTAAAATTAGGATTTCCTTTAGCTTGTGTCGGATTAGTAAATCCTGATGGAGGAGTTTTTAAATCTTATTCAGAGAAATTATTTAAAAGTGTGCTAACAGTTTTAGTGCAAATTATATTATGCAAGATAGCAATAATATTAATTCTAAATGTAAAAATGTTATTTGGTATTGCAGCAATTATAATGGCAATAAAAACTCCTAAATTTATACAAGAATTTATGCTTGGTGGAGGAACAGGAGGTATTAGTAATGTAATAGTTACTACAAGTAAGACAATGGAATTGTCTAGTCAAATAAAAAGAAAGTTTAGTCAATTAAAGAAAGGATAAGTATGGAAATACTAAATGAAATAATAAGTTTATTGAGAGTTGTAATAATACCACTGGGAGTTACATTCCGAGTGATATTTTGTTTAACAAAGATGATATATGATGAAGATGCTCAAGGGACATATAAAAAGAAAATAAAGAACACCATAGTTTTTGGAATTATTGCAGAATTAATATTTGTAATTTTAGCATTAGTCCAAAATTATTATGGATATACAACTGTACCTGATCATTTCTCAGGAGGTGGCTCAGGAGGAGGTGGTGGTGGAGGTTGGTAAACTCCACAAACATTGAAATGAGGAGGATTTGAATGAATGAACATGATAATGAATATAAGCTATATATACCAACTAATGTAAAGACTAGATTAGAATTTTTTAAAGGTTATGGAATAAAAGAACTTATATCAACAGTAATAGTTTTAGTCGCTTTACTACCAATTAATTTTATAGTTTATAAATTAAAAGATAATTTTTTGCTACCAGTTGTAATTGAATTCATAGGAGTTGCAGGAACAATAATAGCAACTACAAAAGATGATAATAACTTATGTGTTGTAAGTCAGATAAAATACATGATTGAGTTTAGTAAAATTCAAAAGCAATATAGATATAAATATTACAATAAATGGAGGGATGATATTGTTTAATTTATTTAAGAAAAAAGATAAAGAAAAAACTTGTAATGAAGAAATTGGCATATTGGATATTAGAAATAATTATATTTATACACGAGATGGAAATGTAATTTCAGGAATAAAAATATATTCAATAAATACACAACTTTTAACAGATAGAGAAAAAGAAAATTTAATAAATGATTTATCTGCTGAACTATCCTCAGAACAAGAAGATATTAAATATTTTAACATTGCAAGAGCAGTTGATATTTCTCCGTTGCAAGAATATTTGTCAGAAATAATAGGTACAACTGATAATGCAATTCAAAAGAGATTACTAAAAACACACTTAAAAGAAGTTCAAAGAATGTCTTTAAATGGAGAAATAGTTGAAAGGCAGAGTTTTATAATGATTAATTCTAAAAGGACTGATAATTGCGAAAAAGACTTATTAAAAAGGTGCATGGAATTAAGTAATAAGTTTGAAAGATGCGATATTAAAACAGAGATATTAGATGAAGCTTCATTAATACAGTTATGTAATAGTTTTTTAAATATGAATTATGCACACAGAGAAGATTCTGATATTGAAGATAGAGTTGTAATGCTGAAGCATTGAGAAAATCATTATTAAATGATATAATTGCTTAAAATATATAAAGAAGGAAAGAAAAATGGATAATAATATATTAAATAGAATATTTAATGAAAGTAAAATAATTGTTTTTATTGATACAAATATTTTTGAAGAGATGGGGTTTAATTTTGACTTAAGAAATGAAATAATAAATCAATATGTCGAATTGTGTAAAAAAAATAAGATAGAAAATGTTATTGTTTCTGTTATTGATAAAGAAATAAAAAAGCATATTAGTAATCAAATAGAAGAAAATAAGAGGGCAATAAAAAAGAATTGTAAATGGATATATGATTTATTGGATAAAACAGTCATTGATGATAAGCTAAATAAAAATTTGAACGATTATAAAAAATTTAAAATTGAAACAAATTCAGAAATAATTGAAATAAATAATATTAACCCTGAAATAGTAATGGATAAATATTTCAATATAAAATATCCATTTGAATTAAGTAAACCGTATGAGTTTAAAGATTCATTTTTTTTAGAATCGATTTTCGAATATGCAAATAGTCATTTAGAATTAAATGGAATATTAGTTGTAACTAAAGATAATGGAATAATTAAAGCAGTTAAAGAAAATGGAATAAAAAGAATAAATTGTTGTTCAAAAATAGATGAAGTAATTGATACAATTTTAAATATTGGTTCAGACGAAAGAAATCAACTTTTAAAATATTTAAAATCTTATGATTTTGATGATCAAATTCCTAACAAGATGAAAGTAAATATTGAATGCGATGAAGAAAATGAAATTGTTATAAATGATTATGAGTGCACAGGAGTTTTGACATTGAATGTCATTAAAGTAGAAGAAACTAAAATAATAGTTGTTTGCGATATGTTAATAAATTTATTAGGAAAATTTAAATGTTTAGATAAAGACAAATCATATTATTTAGAAGAAAAACATGAATATGTATATAAAGAATATAAAAATAAAGACTTTTTAGGATATATTTGCCCTACGATTATAGAAATAACTAAAGACAATGGAGAATATAAAAATCCACAAATAATCGATATAGAACCAATCGAAATTGATGAAGAATCTTTTATGGATATAGAAGATTACTTTAATAAAAATTAAAACTGTTTAAAGATTATCAGTAAAATGATAGTCTTTTTTGTTGCAAAAAAGGAGGAATAATTTATTTGAAGAAAAAAGAAATTGATGGAATAATGGAAAATAAAACATTACTTAATATTTTAAGTCCGATAGGTGGAATAGAATATAAGAAAAATTATATAAGAGTAGGAGATTACTTAGGAAGAGTATATATAATAACAAAGTATCCTCAAAAAGTAAGAGTAGGATGGCTTGAAAACATTGCGAATATACCGAATACAGTATGTTGCTTAAATATTTCTCCAACAGAAAAAGATACATTAATGCAAAACATAAGCAGGGGAATAAAACAAAATGAATCACAATATGAAGGAATAACAGATGAAATATTAAGACAAAGAACAGAAAGGGAAATACAAGATGCAAGAGATTTAATTGAAAAAGTAGATTTAAACGGAGAAACTGTAGTATATGTAACAATAGCAATAATGGTAATTGCAGAAGATGAAGAAGAATTAAAACAAAGGTCTAAGGCAGTTTTGACAAGGCTTACATCAATGCAAATGAAAGGGCGATTATTAACAAATTTGAGTAAAAACTCATTGAAGTTAATGTCGCCTTTTTCTATTACAGATCCAGTTGTAAAAAGTATTGCAGATAGAAATATGCTAGAGAGTACATGGATTGGAGGACTACCTTTTTCGAGTTCAGGATTTAATGATGGAAATAAATATTATTTTGCTAGAGATACAAAAGGGGGAATTGTAATACTTGATCCTTGGAAAAGAGGAGGAGATAGAACTAATTCGAATTTTGTAATTATGGGTACAGCAGGAGTTGGAAAATCTACAGTAGCTAAACACCTAATATTAAATGAGTATATGACTAATACTAAAGTAATTTTGATAGATCCTGAAAGAGAAGAAAAAGAAATGGTTGAGAAACTAGGAGAAAAGTGGATAGATGTTGGAAGTGGTAAAGGAGGAATCATAAATCCATTACAAATTAAAAAAGTGCCTTTAGATGATGAAGAAACAGATGAAGTTGAATATAAAAGTAAAGGAATGGGAGCAATGGCTTTACATTTTCAAACATTAAGAACATTTTTTAAACTATTATATCCTGAACTTGATTCAATACATATAGCTCGATTAGAGGAAGTATTAGAAGAATTATATAACAGATTTAATATTGATTGGGATACAGATATTTCAGGAATACCAAATAATAAATTTCCTATTATGACAGATTTATATAATCTTTTAGGAGAGAAGGCAAGTAATGAAATTGATGAGGAAAAACAAAAAATATATGAAACATTAAGAAGTCTATTAAGAGGTATTAGCATTGGTGCTGAAAAAGGCTTATTTAATGGTTATACTTCAATAGATGATAATGCTAAAATTGTATGTTTTGATACTTTTAACTTGCAAAATGCAGATGACAAAGTAAAAAGAGCTCAATATTTTAATATTCTAACTTATTGTTGGGAGATAATGAGTAGAGATAAAGAAGAAAAGACAATGTTAGTTTGTGATGAAGCTTATTTATTAATTGATCCGAGAGTTCCTGAAACAACAATATTTTTAAGAAATGTAGCAAAGAGATGTAGAAAATATGAAGGAAGTTTAGTTATAATTTCACATTCTATTGTAGATTTTCTTGATGATTCAATAAAAATGTATGGACAAGCTATACTTGATATGGCTACATATAAAATATTGATGGGAACTGATGGAGTGAATTTAGAAGAAACAACAGAGCTATTTAAGTTAAGTGAGGGGCAATCAGAGTTTTTATATAAAAAGAAAAGAGGTTTAGCTTTATTTATCATAGGCTCAAACAGAATATTTGTTAGGTTTGATATATTCCCTATCGAGTTTGAGTATTTTGGTAAAGGTGGTGGTAGGTAATGGCTTTAGATCCTGCCACAGCAAAATTAATCGCAAAAGTAGTAATAAGCCAAATAACAGATGAAGAAAAAAGACAAAGATTAATTATAGGAATAATAATAGGAATAGTGGTATTTACATTTATAATAATGATACCACTATTTGCTTTAACATCAACGATAGATAAAATAAAAAGTTTCTTTGGATTTGGAGATGATGGGAAAGCTACAGATAGTTCTTATTATTCATTAGTTGAAATGCACAACACCTATGCTCCTACTGTAACTATTGGAGATTTAGAATATAACGGAACATTTCCTATGCCTGTTCAAAATGCAACTGTTACAAGTGAATTTGGATCAAGAATTCATCCTGTAACTGGAAAGCAGAGTTTTCATACAGGGATAGACTTAGCAGGAGCTTGGCACTCAAATATTACAACAGTTGAAAAAGGAACTATTGTATTTGCAGGAGTACAACAAGGGTATGGAAATTGTGTAGAAATAAAACATAGTACTGAGAATGGAACAATTTATTATACCTTCTATGCACATTTGGCTAGGATTGATGTGATAGAAGGACAAGAAATACAGCAAGGGACTGTTGTTGGAATTCAAGGAGGAGATCCTAATCGTGATCCGAATCCTGGATATAGCACAGGCTCACATTTACATTTTGAAATTAGAAAGTCGCAAAAAGGAGATTTTATAAATCCTAGAGAATACTTATTTGGAAGTAAGGAGGTTTAATTGATAGTAGATATAAATAATACGGAAAATAAATATAATATAATTTATGCAGATCCTCCATGGCATTATAATACATGGAGAGATGGAATGGGAACAGCAGAAAAACATTATAAGACAATGAAAGTTGAAGAAATAGTTAATATGAAGGATACAATCAAGAATATATCAGAAAAAGATTGTGTCCTTTTCTTATGGGTAACCTTTCCTTGTTTATTAGATGGACTAAAAGTTATGAAAGAATGGGGATTTAAGTATAAAACTTGTGGGTTTAATTGGGTAAAAAGAAATAAAGTAAGTGATACATGGTTCTTTGGATTAGGACATTGGACTAGAGCAAATTCAGAGTTATGCTTAATTGGAACAAAGGGAACAATAAAAAGAAAATCAAATAAAGTATCTCAAATAATTGATACTCATATAGAAGAACATAGCAAGAAACCAGCAATAGTAAGAGATAAAATAGTTGAACTTGTAGGAGATATGCCTAGAATAGAACTGTTTGCAAGACAAACAGTAGATGGTTGGGATTGTTGGGGAAATGAGGTGTAAATTGTTGTAAAATAGTAAAAAATATGATAATATTCAAATATCAATGAAACTTAAAAAGGTGGAATATATATGGGTTTATTTAATAAAAAAGAAAAAAGTTATGATGAAATAGTAAATGAAATACATTCAAATTTAACAGATAATAAAGAAGAAAATATTAAGTATTTAAAAATTCAAGCAGAAAAATACAAGAAACATCCAATGGCTCATGAAATAATCAAAGAAATAGGCAGATTATTTACAAGAAATTTAGATGAAGAAAAATTACAAGAACTTAATAAGGCAATAGAAAATGATGTTACAAGTCATTTAGATAATGGAATAAAATATCTGAAAAATGGGAACTTAAATAATGCTGAAGCAGAGTTGAATAAATTTGTAGAAATTTCTAAAGTAATGTTTAGATATGATAGAGTTTATAAATATTTTACACCTCGAAATCCAATTGAATATATGTTAATTTTAAATGACGAAAAAGGAAAAGAATTCAAAGAAACAGGAGCTGATTTCTCAATAGGTTATACTTATTTAGGTTCAATTGCAGTGGAAAAGAAAAATTTTAGTAAAGCAAGAGAAATGCTAAAACAAGCATTAAAATGGAATCCATACAATACAGACGCGATTTTTGAAGAAACTGAAATATATAAAATAGAAGGTAAGTTAGAAGAATACAAAAAGGCTACTTTAGCAACAATACAGAAGATATATAATCCACTTGATATGGCAAGATTTTATAGGAATCTAGGATATTATTATATTGAAAGACAAGAATGGGAATTAGCAAAAGCAATATATCTTTATAGTATGAGATTTGATAATGGTGAAAAAGCTAAACACGAATTGATATATATAATGCAACAAACAAATAGTCAAGAATTACCGAATTCTGAATCAATAAAAGGAATATTAGAAAAACACTATATACCAACGAAAATAACTGAAAAAAATTTAGCAATATTAAATGAAATGACTAATGGAATAAAAAGAGATAAACAAGAAAATTCTAATTTAGGACAATATTTAATTGGAATTATGGACTTTTATAATAAATTATAAGATTGGAGAAAGATTATCAGAAATGATAGTCTTTTTTTGTTGCAAAGGAGGGATGAATTTGATTTTAGCAATTACTAGAGAAAATGAAAAAATAATTTACGAAGTATGCAAAGAAAATGGATTTGAAACACCACAAGTATTAACAGGAGTTGATAGTCTAAAAAAATTTGCAATTCAGGAACTGAAGAACTTAAATAATTATAAACAAATAATTATAGATGTTGATTCAACAAAGGAAAATGAAGATGAAATTATACAGTCTATTGTAGCGATAAAAAGTATGTATAATATTAGAGTTATTGTAGTTGCTTTAGGTCATGAAGAAGGAGATAGATTGCTTTCAAAACTATTTAATGAAGGAATTTACAATTTTGTAAATGCAAAAAACTACTATGAACAAAAAGAGCAATTTAGAAATTGCTTAAGTGCTGAAGGATGTCAATACAAAGATGCTATAAGGTTTAGGCAAAAAGTTGAAGAAACAAAGAAAAATAAAGTAATTGTAAAGAAGGAATATAAGACATTAAAACAATTTGTAAATATAGCAGTAGCAGGAACGGAAAAGCATATAGGAGTTACAACACAAGCTATTTTAATTACAATGTTTTTGAAAAGTTTAAATATGAATGCCTGTTATATTTGCAGTACAGATAAAGATGAAATAAAAAACATTGAAACATTAGAAGGAGTGACTAAAAAAGATAATATGTATTCATATAGAGGAATTGATCTTTATAGTAATACCAATAAAATTGATGCAATGCAATATGGTTATGATTTTTATATTTATGATTATGGAACTTTAAATGAAAATACACTAGATAATTTTTTGTCAAAAGAAGTTAAAATAGTAGTAGGAGGAACAAAGACATGGGAAACAGATGAAACATTTAGAGTTTTAAGTTTATTAGAGAAGATTCCTGAAGTGAATTATATATTCAATTTTTCTAGTGATGAAGAAAAGGCTAAATTTAAAAGAACATTAAGAGGAATAGTGAAAAATATATTCTTTTCAGAATATACTTCAGATACTTTTAATGATAATGTAAATACAGAGATTTATCACGAAATTTTTAAAGATTATATAGCAGAGAAATCAAACAAAATAGAAGTAATAGAAAAAAATAGTATATTTAACTTTTTGAAAAGAGATAAAAAGTGAGTAAAAATATTTATAAAGAATATTTAAAAAAGCAAAAAGTAAGACAAAAATATGATGAAGAAGTAGTGGTTAATGAACAAAAATCGTTTATTAAAATACTACTTTTTTTATTTGAAATAATGATAAGAATATTTCATGTATTGTTTTATATAGGAATACTAATTTTATGCTCCATTGGAGCAACTTATATAGCAAATAAAATAGGAATATTCAAATTTTAGGAGGTTAAAATGAGGTGGTTTAAAAAAATATTAGCAGTTTGTAGTTTCTGTACTTTACTTACAACAGTAAATTGTTTTGCAGTAACAATGGAAGAAACTAAAATTACTGAAGATGAGTTAAATTGTTATAAAACATATCAAGTTATGGAGTCAGAGAAAGATATATTTTTAGAAATGTTATCGAAAGAAATAGAAGTTGATGGAAGCAAATACAAGTATGTAGATTATACTGCTGAAGGAGGAAATACATCAGAAACGATAGATATAAATACGACTAAAACTATATTATCAAAAACAAGTAACAAAGATAAAATTATTGAACAATTAGAAAATAGAATTAAATATGAAAAAGATGGATATATAGGAGAATATATTTTGAATCCTAATACTCTAAAAATTAAGACAAACTACAATGGATTTAGAGAAGATTTGATTGAAGAGACGATAAATTATAATAACCTAGAAAAAAATGATTTAGATTTTATACCAAAACAAACAGTAAAAAATGGATTAACATTGGATCTTCTAAATGTTGAATGGCAAGTAGAATCTACAAAGATGATTGGAGAATATGAGGTTGCTAATACATATACTGCTAAATGCTATTATGCTACTAAACAAAGAGTTGATTATCCTAATACATATACAGTAACAGCTGAATATCTTGGAACAGCAACTAAGACTGAAGAAAATCCAATTACTTATGTTATAAAATATGAAAAAGAACAACCTGAACAAGTAGAAGAAAAACAAGAGAATAATGTATTGCCAGTAGTTGGAGGAACAACAGGAATCATTTTAGTAATTGTATTCTTCTTAACAAGAAATGTAACAGTTTATAACTATAAAGATGGAGAATATAAAAAAGTAGGAAAAGTAAGAGCTACAAGAGATGGAAGGATAAAATTAGATAGATTTAGTTTGTTTGAAACAACTAATAAATACAAATTAAAATTATCTAAGAATTTAACAAAAAAATGAAAGGAAAAATGATAACTGTAAGTAAGAATGGAACAACTATAAAAATGCTAGTAAATAGCAATGAAAAAGAAAGATATATTATTGAAGTTAGAATATAGGAGGATTTGCTTATGAAAAAAGAAAATAAATTTATAATAACAGTTGTTATAGTTGCAATTATAGCTCTTACAGGAGTTATTTTTTTGGTATATAAATATCCAGTTTATAAAGCTAATAAAAATGCAGAAAGTATTGAAGTTGGAGATAATGAAGAATTAGAAGCTACACCACTCGAAAATATAGAACAAGATATTATTCATTATGATGATGAAATGGGTACTCTTACTATACCTGACATTTTACTTGATAATGCACCTATTAGAGAAAGTGTTGAATTATCTATCTTATCAGAAACAATAGGACACTTCCCTTCTACTTCTATTTATGAAGGAAATGTAGGTTTAGCTTCTCATAATTCAGGAAGTAATGGAGATTTCTTTAAAAATTTAAAGAAGATTAAAATAGGTAGTGAAATATATTATCAAACAAACTATGGAACTAAAAGATATGTAGTAACAACAAAGAAAATAATAAGTGAAGAGGACTGGAGTTATTTAGGGACAACTGAAGATAATAGAATTACATTAATTACTTGTGTTGCAGGTCAAAAAGATAAAAGACTATGTGTTCAAGCTGTAGAATCTATGGATGGAATGAATTATGGACAATAAAATTATTAAAAGGGTTTGGGATTACTCCTTTAAATAATTTATAATTATAGTATAAGGAGATGATCTAATCATGAAAAAATATTTAATTATAACTTTTATCTTAATATTTGGAATTGCAATATTATCAACATATATTACATATAAGAAAACAAATTCAGAAGATATTATTGATAATAGAAATCTGCAAAACATAAATCAAATACAAACTTCAGATAAACAAATAACATCAGAATTGGCAGATGAGAATATAGCTCAAAGACCGAAAGAAATTACTAAAAGGAATTTAGGTACTGAAAATAAAATTGAAGTAAAAAACAATAAGAATTCCACTCCACAATCTGCTACTACTATTAAACAACCTATTGCTGAAGTGAATTAGAAAAATATGGAAATAAAAAAAGACAATAATAATACTTCACAAATAAAGGATGAATCCATACAGGTACAAACTGAAAAAATAGAACAAGAAGTTGTCAAGGAAGAAAAGCCTATAACTATTGAAGAATATAAAACTAATGACACTATGGTTAATACAATAAAAAATGTTATAAATAGTAATCAAAGTGAAGATATGAAATTATATGGATATAACATTATTATAGATAGTTCTATTGTTGAAGATACTTCTCAATTTACATATACTAAACAAAGAGTAATTGATAAAATTAAATATAAATTTGGTACAATTAAAATATATGCAAGAGATTATTATAACAATGGGCAATTTATATGCACACAATGTTATATCATATAGGAAAGGAGGTAATAGTTATTACTTAAAAGTATTAAAGAAGGTTTAGAATTATAATATAAATAACAAAAAAGCACTTAAATTTAAGTGTTTTTTATTATGGAAAGGATTGATGAAATGAAAAAAGTTAAAAGTAAAAAAATATTAACAATGCTAATGTTAGCATTAACATTGTTTTCAACATTAAGTCCAATAGTATTTGCTACAGAAATTAGTTCAGCAAATATTCAAAATAGAGGAAATGTTGAACATCATTTACAATATTGGAATGAAACAAAAAATGCTTGGTATTATGTAACTACAACTTATACGACTTATAATGAAGGTAGTAAAGAATATCCTGCTTATTGTATAAATCGTGAATATCCAGGGGTAGGAGAATTACCTGATTATACTGTTGATGTAAATGCAACTCTTACAGAAGTTTTAGGAGATGTTAGAGTATGGAGAACTATTATAAATGGATTCCCTTACAAATCAGCAAGTGAGCTTGGAGTAGCTAATGATATGGAGGCTTTTCAAGCTACTAAAATGGCTGTGTATAGTATTTTATATGATTATGATCCTAATACTAGATTTAGAGGGGCAGATCAAGGAGCAAATGCTAGAGGAGATGCTATAAAAAGAGCAATAGTAAATATGGTTAATGAAGGAAGAAATGGAACTCAAGTACCTTCAGATCCTAACATAACACTTTCTACTTCAGGAAATTTATACGAGGATGGAAATTACTATACTCAAAAAATAAATGTTTCAAGCACAGTAGATATGGCAAGTTATACAATTACTGCTACTGCAAACTTACCTGAAGGAACTATAATTACTAATGCAAAAGGAACTCAAACGAATTCATTCAATGGAAATGAAAGTATGTATGTAAAAATTCCTAAAGCACAAATGGGACAAGATATTTCAAACGCAATAATTAATATTCAAGGGAAAGTTAAAACTTATCCAGTATTTTATGGAAAAACAAGAGTTGATGGAACTCAAAATTATGCACTTGCTTATGATCCATTTGGAGACGGTGTTGGTAGAGCTATATTGAATATAAAGACTAATACAGGAAAAGTAGTAGTAAATAAAACAGATGATGAAACTTCACAACCTATCGAAGGAGTTAAATTTTCTTTAAAAAGAGAAGATGGAACAATAGTAGGAACAGCAACAACTAATGAACAGGGAATTGCTATATTTGATAAATTGTATCAAGGAGAGTACAAATTAGTTGAGGTAGAAACAAATTCAAAATATGTTTTAAAGAATGTAGAATTTGATGTACCTGTTGAATATAATAAAACATCTGATGTTAATGTTGAGAATGAGCATAAAAAAGGTAATATAAAAGTTTACAAAGTAGATAAAGATAACAACAGAGTGGTGCTTGGAAATGTAGAATTTGACCTATTCTCACACGAATTTAATAAAGTAATTGGAACATACCATACAGATGTAAATGGAGAATTAGAAATAAAAGATTTAAGAATTGGCGACTACTCATTAATTGAGAAGAAAACAAACAAATGGTATAATCTTGCTGAAGATACTGAAGTTGAAGTCGAGTGGAACTTAACAAAAGAACTACAAATTGAAAATGAGCTAAAAAAAGGCTCTATAAAAATAATAAAAGTTGACGAAGAAGATAACGAAGTAAAACTGGAAAATGTTAAATTTAAAGTTATGGACAAAGATGGCAATGTATTAGAAGAATTAATAACAGATGAAAATGGAGAAGCTGAAACATCAAGCTATCCTATAAGAGATTTTTCAGAACTAAAAATACAAGAAGTAGAAACTTTAGATAATTATGTTTTGGATGATGAAATTCACACTATTAAGCTTGAAGAAAATCAAATAAAAGATGTTGTATTTAAAAATGAAAAAATTAAAGGACAGATTAAGGTAACAAAAGTAAGTAGCAATGATAATGAGCTTACAGGAGATAAAAAAGGTACTCCTCTTGAAGGTGCTATATTTGAAGTTTATAATTCAAATAATGAATTAGTGGATACCTTAACAACTGATAGCGAGGGTAAAGCTATTTCTAAATTACTTGTAAAAGGAAAATACTATATAAAAGAAGTAGATTCAGGATCACCATATTACTTAATAAATTCAGACATATTTGAGGCTGAAATAAAAGAACATAAAGAAATTGTTGATGTAAATGTTGAAGATGATAGTGTTGATATTGAGGTTGGAGTCGAGAAAAAAGGATTTGTAGAAACTCAATCAAAAGACGGTATTTACTATGATTTTTCAAATATTCATAATAAATCTAACATTGCATTAGATAATTTTACATGGAGTGATTCATTACCTACAAATGCATTAAGAGCAAACAGAATTTATACAGGAACTTGGAATGAAGATTTAACATATTCTGTGTGGTATAAAACTAATTTAAGTGATGACTATATAATGTTAAAAGATGGTTTAAGTACATTAGTAAATAATGAAGTGAAATTTACAGATGCTACATTACAGGAGGGAGAATTCATAACAGACTTTGAATTTAGATTTGGAACAGTAAAAGCAGATTTCAGAGAAGTTGAACAACCTAGATTATACTGTGATATGTTAGATAATTTACCAAATGGATTTATATTTGTAAATCACACGAAAGTGTCAGGAAATTATAAAGATATTTATGTTGAAGATAAAGATGAGTGGACTACAATTACTTATTATAAAGAAATGGAAACAACACAAAAACTTCCTAGAACAGGCTGGTAGTATTGACTTTTAAAGAAAAAACTATATAATGAAGAAAATAATAATTTAGAATTCATATATTTATATTGAATTATTATTTTGTTTACTAAATTTTGAGGTATGGAATATTAAATATTCTGTACCTCTATTTTTTTTGCCTGAAATATGATAGTATGTAGTGGGAGTGAGAAAAATGGAAAGTATTTATGAATATATTAATAAAAGTATAAAAGCAAATGGAATGTTAAAAGATGATTTTAATTTGGATAAATATACTGATTGCCAACCTAATAAAATGAAATTTGCATTAGGAGCATTAGATGGAATATCATATTTTCACTCAAAAAATGAAGTTGATGAAGAACAGTTAGAATTTTTGAAAAAAATATTAAAATTCTTACAAGAAGATTCAACAGCATTAAATGGAAATCTTATAAATGAATATTATAAAAATAATGATAAGAGGGTTTTATCAACTATAGATAATTTACTAAATTGGATAATAGAAAATGCCAAAGAAATTGATAATAAGCTATTATTTGAACTTGCAATATATTTAATGATGTGTTCAATAAATCCTGAAGCAGTAAAGATAGGTATTGCTATAATAGGATTAATAGATCTTTCAGATAAAGTTGAGTTAGTCAAAGTTATAGAAAAATTTGCACTATGCGATGAATTTACATTATATGCAAATATTGCTTTGAGTAATTTACCAAATATTAACGATATTAGATTTATACTAGTGAAAAAAGTTAATGGATGGGGAAAAATCTATTTAGTTAATTCATTAAAAAACGAAAATGAAAGTATAAATGAATGGCTAATAACAAATGGATGTGATAATGAAATAGCATTAGGTTATCTAGCTTATGAAGTAGCTGAAAAAATTGATTTATTAAAAGTATTAAAAAGAGCAGATTTATCTGATGAAGAATTTAAAGGTATATGTAGTATAATGGAAGGACTAATTGCAGAAGAGCCTTTTAAAGGGATTTCATGTTATGAAAATTATATTGAAATATATGAAGGTTTGTTAGAGCAATTTGAGAAACACATTGATAATATTGATTATTATAATATACCAATAATGATTTCCATGTATTTATTTAATAAAGAAGAAAAAAGCAAAGAAGATATAGAAGTAGCAGAAAAAATAGTAGATCTATTAGATGGAGAAAAAGTATATAATACATTAAAAAAAGAAATAGTAGAGGGAAATAGATTAAAACAAGTAATTGATATATTAAAATATAATTCAAAAATTGAATTAATTGATGAAATATTTGAAAAATTTAAAGAAAATCCATTTGAGAGATATTACTGTTTAGAATATTTATTACAAAAAGAGGGGTACTTAGATAAAAGCATAGATATATTACAAAGTTCAATAAATTTACAAGAACATTATTCAGATCCTGAGACTATAATGGGGTTATCTGATGAGTATAGTAATAATTTAGTTTTTATTATACAGATATTAAGAGACTATCCATTTAAAGGAACTGAATTTATAGTAGCAGGGTTAAAGTCAAAAACGATGCAACCTAGAAATGCTTCATTAAATACAATAAAAGAATGGAAAAATAGAGCTAATATAGATATAACGGATTTTCCAAATGAAATTTATAAATCATTATTAGAGTTAAAAGAAAAAGAAATAATAAGAAGTTATAAAATAGCAATTAACGATTTATTAGGTATAAATGAAGATTTATCAAATTATGAAGAGCCTGAAATATATTGGAATGATATTGACGAAGGAATTAATATAGATATATATAGTGATGAAATAGAAGATTTATTTGAAACACAGATAAAAATCAGAGGAAAAGATTATTATTCAAACAATATGGTGTACTCTTGTAATAAAAGTTTAAATAAATATACAGCATTTGTTCAAGGAACAGAATTTGGAAAAGAATACGAAGTAAATATAATAATGAATAAGAATAATAAAATACAAAAAATAGAGTGTAATTGCCCATATCCAAACAACTGTAAACACGAATATGCTACAATATTATATATAAGAGATAAATATAAAAATAATTAAATTATAATCATAGTGAAAAGTAATTTTGTGAAATTAGAAAAAAGTAATGCCAGTATAATTTTGTACTGGTATTTTTTATCAAAAAAAGTCGTAAATTATTGAGAAAAAAAGAATTTTATGATATAAACTATAATAGTTATAATAGGTTTTTGGGAGGTTACAATGAATAAACAACAATTAGCATCTAAAATATGGGAATCAGCTAATAAAATGCGTTCGAAAATAGAAGCAAATGAATATAAAGATTATATTTTAGGTTTTATATTTTATAAATTTTTATCGGATAAAGAAGAAAATACATTAAGAAAAATGGGATTGTCAGGAGATTTTAAAATTGTATCAGAAGATAATACAAGAATTGTAAAAACTATGCAGAATGAAATAGGATATTTTATATCTTATGATAACTTGTTTTCAACATGGATCGCTAAAAAAGGAGATTTTGATGTATCAAATGTAAGGGATGCTCTTTCAGCATTTAATAGATTAATTAATGACACATATAAAAAAGTATTTGAAGGAATTTTTGATACATTGCAAACAGGATTAAGTAAACTTGGAGATAATTCAAAATCACAGACTAAAGCAATTAGTGATCTACTATATTTAATAAAAGATATTCCTATGGATGGCAGACAAGATTATGATGTATTAGGATTTATATATGAATATTTAATTAGTAATTTCGCAGCTAATGCAGGGAAAAAAGCAGGAGAGTTTTATACGCCACACGAAGTATCCCAACTAATGTCAGACATAATTGCTAATCATTTAAAAGATAGAGAAAATATTGAAATATATGATCCAACAAGTGGTTCAGGTTCATTACTAATTAATATTGGTAATTCTGTTTCAAAATATGTCAAAGATCCAAATAAAATAAAATATTATGCTCAAGAATTAAAACAAAATACATATAACTTGACAAGAATGAATTTAATAATGAGAGGAATTTTACCTGATAATATAATTGCAAGAAATGGAGATACGCTTGAAGATGATTGGCCATTTTTTGATGAAAACCATGAATATACACCTTTATTTATAGATGCAGTTGTATCAAATCCACCATATTCTCAAAATTGGAATCCTCAAGATAAAGAAACAGATAGTAGATATAAAGAATATGGGTTAGCACCAAAAGCTAAAGCAGATTATGCCTTTTTATTACATGATTTATATCATTTAAAAAGTAATGGAATAATGACTATAGTATTGCCACATGGAGTATTATTTAGAGGTGGAGAAGAAAAAGAAATAAGAAAACAACTTATCGAAAAAAATAATATAGATACAATTATTGGATTACCTGCAAATATATTTTTTGGAACAGGTATACCAACAATCATTATGGTATTAAAAAAACAAAAAAGCAATACAGACATTCAGATAGTAGATGCATCTAAGGGATTTATAAAAGAAGGTAAAAACAATAAATTAAGAGCTTGTGATATAAAGAAAATTGTAGATACAGTCATTAATAGAGAAAATGTTGAAAAATACGCCCGAGTAGTCACTAGAGAAGAAATAAGAGAAAATGATTATAACTTAAATATTCCAAGATATGTTGATTCTTCAGAAGAGCAAGAAACATTTGATATATACGCGTCAATGTATGGAGGAATACCAAAAGCAGAGTTAGATAAATACAATATGTATTTTGATGTGCTTCCTAATTTAAAAAGAGATTTATTTAAAAAAATAAATGAAAATTATTATACACTTGATAAAGGCAATATATTAGAATTTATAAAGAATCATCAAGATGTTATAAATTATAAAAATTTATTTAAAAATGCCTTCAATAATTTTGAAGATTATCTATATAATGAATTAATAACAAATGTAACTGAATTAAATATTGGAAGTAAAGAAAATGATATAAGTGTAGAGATATTTAGCAGAATGGAGAATGTTCCATTAATAGATAAATATAAAGCTTTTCAAATATTAGATGACGAATGGAGTAAAATTTCAGGAGATATTGAACTTATACAAACAGAAGGGATAAAAACTTGTAATAAAGTAGATCCTAAAATTGAAATAAAAAAGAAAAACAATAAAGAGGAAGAAGTACAAGTAGGATGGCAAGGCAGAATTATTCCATTTACAATAATTCAAGCATATAAATTATCCAGTGAACTAAATAAAATTAAAGAAATAAATAACAGATTAGAAGAAATAACTTCAATATATCAAGAAACAATAGATAGTTTATCAGAAGATGAAAAAGAAACAATTTCTGATTTACTAAATGATACTAATGATGCATTTGTTAATGCTATGGTAACCAAAAAAGCGAAAGAATTATTAAAAAATAAAGATAATGCAGAAGAAATTAGTAAAACTATAATAGACATAAGTAAATTAATAGATGAAGAAAAAGAGCTTAAGAAAAAATTAAAAACTAGTGAGATTGAACTTGAAAATAAATCGAAAGAAGAAATTGAAAAATTATCTGAAGAAGAAATAAAAAAATTGCTAGAAATAAAATGGATAAAGCCGATTACTGAGAATATCTATAAACTAGTTATTGATTTAATTAATGAATTTACAAAAAGTATGGAAAACCTATCAAAAAAATATGATACAACATTACTTGATTTGGAAAAGGAAATTTCAAATACAGAAAGCGAACTTTCAAGCTTGATTGATGACCTTGTTGGAGATGAATTTGATATGAAAGGACTTAATGAGTTCAAATCATTATTGAATGGTGGAAAATATGGAGAATAAATCGTTAAAACCTAAGATTAGATTTAAGGGATTTACTGAAGCTTGGGAACAGCGTAAGTTGGGAGAATATGGTACTTTTTATTATGGACATAGTGCTCCAAAATGGTCTGTAACAGATGACGCAACTACTCCATGTATTAGATACGGAGAAATGTATACTAAATTTGGATGTAAAATCGATAAAGTATTTTCTTATACAAACATTCCAAAAGAAAATCTTGTTTTTAGTAAAGGAACTGAAGTTTTAATACCTCGTGTTGGCGAAGATCCGTTAGACTATAATCACTGTACTTGGCTTTCTATCCCAGGTGTAGCGATTGGTGAAATGATTTCTGTTTATAATACAGAACAAAATCCTTTATTTACTGCAATAATGTATAATGCAACATTAAAGTATGAATTTGCCAAAAGAGTTGAAGGAGGAAGTGTAACAAATTTATATTATGATAAATTAAAGGATATTGATGTTTCGTTTCCTTCAAAAGAAGAACAAGAAAAAATTTCTAACTTTTTATATAAGATAGATAACCTTATCACTCTTCATCAGAGAAAGTGTGATAAATTAGTAAACATTAAAAAGTCATTATTAGAAAAAATGTTTCCTAAAAATGGTAACAATGTACCAGAAATAAGATTTAAAGGGTTTACTGAAGCTTGGGAACAGCGTAAGTTGAAAGATATTTCTATTATACAAGCAGGTGGAGATGTTGATAATACTAAAATTAAAGAAGACGGAAAATATCCTGTAATAGCAAATGCTTTAACCAATGATGGAATTGTAGGATATTATAATGATGAATATAGAATTAAAGCTCCAGCAGTCACAGTAACAGGTCGTGGGGATGTTGGACATGCACAAGCTAGAACAATTGATTTTACACCGGTTGTAAGACTACTAGCTTTAAATACAAAACATGATGCGAATTTTATAGCGAATGCAATTAATACGAAAAGAATAATTGTTGAGTCAACAGGTGTGCCACAATTGACAGTACCACAACTTGAAAATTATGAAATAAAAATTACATCTGAAAAAGAAGAAAATAAAATTGGAGAATTATTTATTAAAATAGATAACCTTATCACTCTTCATCAGAAAAAGTTAAATAAGCTTAAAAATATAAAAAAATCTTTATTAGAGAAAATGTTTGTATAGGGAGGAGGAGAAAAAATGACTTTTGAAAAGGAATCAGACTTTGAAGAAGCATTGATAAAAGTTTTATCATCAAAAGGTTGGGAAGAAAAAGTAATAAAATACCCAACTGAGCAAGATTTAATTAATAATTGGGCAAATATATTATTTGAAAATAATAGAGAAATTGATAGACTAAATAATTATCCTCTAACTAATGGAGAAATGGCTCAAATACTCGAACAAATTAATAAATTAAGAACACCATTAAAATTGAATAGCTTTATAAATGGTAAGACAGTAACAATAAAGAGAGATAATCCAAATGATATAGAGCATTTGGGAAAAGAAATTAGTTTGAAAATATATGATAGACAAGAAATCGCAGCAGGACAAAGTAGATACCAAATTGTGCAACAACCAATATTTCCAACAAAATCTAAAATATTAAATGATAGGCGTGGAGATCTAATGTTGCTAATTAATGGTATGCCTGTAATTCATATAGAATTGAAAAAAAGTGGTGTATCAGTAAATGAAGCATATACACAAATAGAAAAATATTCATATGAAGGTATATTTACTGGATTATTTTCACTTATTCAAGTTTTTGTTGCAATGACTCCTGATGAAGCTGTATATTTTGCAAATGTTGGAACAGGAAATACATTTAATAGGGATTACTATTTTCATTGGGCAAATTTTAATAATGAAAGAATTGATGATTGGAAAAGCGTTGCTTCAGATTTACTGTCTATTCCAATGGCACATCAATTAATAGGATTTTATACTGTACCAGATGATCTAGATGGAGTGCTTAAAGTAATGAGGAGTTATCAATACTATGCTGCGAATGCTATATCCGATAAAGTTTCTAAAATAGATTGGAAAGAAAAGCATTTGTTAGGAGGTTACATTTGGCATACAACAGGATCAGGAAAAACAATGACAAGCTTTAAATCAGCTCAGCTTATTGCAACATCAAAGGATGCAGATAAAGTGGTATTTTTAATGGATAGAATAGAACTAGGGACTCAATCTGTAATTGAATATAGAGGATTTGCAGATGAAGGAGAGGAGATTCAAGATACAGAAAGTACTTATGAATTGATTTCAAAGTTAAAAAGTACCAATACCTCTGATACGCTTATAGTAACATCTATACAAAAAATGAGTAGAATAAAGGATGACGGACTAAATCAAAATGATATAGAGTTAATAAACAAAAAAAGAGTTGTATTTATAGTTGATGAATGTCATCGTTCAACTTTTGGAGATATGTTAATAACTATAAAAGATACTTTCCCATGTGCTGTATTTTTTGGATTTACAGGAACTCCAATATTGGATGAAAATCAAAAGAAAGATAATACTACAACTACTGTTTTTGGAGATGAGTTGCATAGATACAGTATTGCAGATGGTATAAGAGATAAGAATGTTTTAGGATTTGATATATATAAAGTTCTTACATTTAAAGATAAAGATGTTAGAAAAGCAGTTGCTCTTGAACAAGCAAAGGCACAAGATGAAACTGAAGCATTAAATGACAATATAAAAAGTCAAGTTTATTATAAATTTATGAATGATATGAAGATGGCAGGTTTTTATGATGAATTAGGAAATTATACAAAAGGGATAGAGGACTATTTACCAAGCACACAATATCAAACAAGCGAACATAAAAATAAAGTTGTTGAAGATATTTTAGAAAGTTGGAATACTTTAAGTAGAGGAAATAAGTTTTCAGCTATATTTGCAACAAACAGTATACCTGAAGCAATAGAATACTACAAAATGTTTAAAAATAAGAAAGCAGAAGGAATACATAACTTAAATATTACAGCTTTATTTGATCCTAACATAGATAATAACGATGGGTATCAATTGAAAGAAGATGGACTAGTAGAAATAATTAATGATTATAAGGAGTTATATGGACAAAGTTATTCGATACCAACATTTTCAAAAATGAAAAAAGATATATCATTAAGACTTGCTCATAAAAAACCATATAATAGAATTTCAAATTCTGAGCAAATTGATTTACTAATAGTTGTTGACCAAATGCTTACAGGATTTGATTCAAAGTGGATAAATACTTTATATTTAGATAAAATGCTAAGATATGAAAATATAATTCAAGCATTTTCAAGAACAAATAGATTATTTGGAGAGGGTAAACCTTTTGGCATAATAAAATATTATAGAAAACCACATACAATGGAACAAAATATAAATAGAGCAGTTAAACTATATTCAGGAGATAAACCAACAGGATTATTTGTTGAAAAGCTTAATTCTAACTTAAAAAGGTTAAATGAGACATATCATGAAATACAAGATATATTCAGAGGAGCAAACATTTTTAATCTTGAAAGATTGCCTGATACTAAAGCAGAAAAAATTAAGTTTGCATCATCATTTAAGAAGTTTAATAGTATATTAGAAGCTTCTAAAATACAGGGATTTAGATGGAGTATACAAGAATATCAATTTGTAAATGAAACTATTAATGTTGAGTTTACAGAGCACGAATATAATACATTAATTGCTAGATATAAAGATTTATATCATGCTTCAGACTCTGATGAAGAATTAGTTGTACCATTTGATTTAAAAGGATATATTACTGAGATTGATACAGGTAAAATAGATTCTGATTATATGAATACTAAATTTGAAAAATATTTAAAAGCATTAAATCAAGAGGAAATTTCACCAGAAGAATTAGAAAATATATTGAATGAATTACACAAATCATACGCTTCGCTTAGTCAAGAAGAACAAAAATATGCACAAATATTTATTCATGATATACAAAGTGGAAATATTATAGTTGAAAATGGAAAGACATTTAGAGAATATATAACTGAATATACGCATAGAGCTGAAAATGATCAAATAAGACAAATCTCGAATGTATTAGGACTAGATGAAACAAAATTAAGAAATATTATAAATTTAAAAGTAAATGAAAATAATATAAATGCGTTTGGAAGGTTTGATGAATTATTACAAAGTGTTGATATAAATAAGTCAAAAGCATATTTTGAATCTTCCTTAGGACAAGAATTAACAATATTTGATGTAAATATTGAAGTGAGAGAACTTTTGCGAAAATTTATATTAAGTAATGGATTTAATTTAGAGGATTATAAACCTAATAATTAATATACTAGGCACTAATGAAAGTTAGTGTCTTATTTTTTGAGAGAACTTGTTTCTCTCTTTTTTTCTTGCTTGGGAACAGCGTAAGCTAGATGAATTTGGTATTTCAACAAGTGGAACA